>Ga0068628_1000213_pt1 | contig 17168 bp, 17 predicted proteins | sample InSIn2gowninarea_FD_77431 | JGI IMG/M metagenome (GOLD analysis project Ga0068628, IMG submission 77431) | Clean room microbial communities from NASA Spacecraft Assembly Facility at Jet Propulsion Laboratory, Pasadena, California, USA -... ... | reverse complement strand
TCTTTTGTTTTTTATGCTGTTGCTTTAGCGATCGTACCTTTTATCTCTAGTCTGTGGCTGCTGTTAATTCCTACAACAATTTTTGGTATTGGCTTGGGTATTGGCTTTCCCAGTATTCAAACGCTTTTAGCAACTTTAGCACCCAAAGAGTATCTAGCGACAGTGATATCAGTTAATGGCACATTCTATGGGTTAGGGCAAACTTTAGGCCCGTTACTGATGGGGATAGCTTATGGTATCGGTGGAATTAATAGCGTATTCTATGCAGGGGTAGTATTTGCTTTAGCTACTTTGGTTGTATTTAGATACTGCACTTGCTTGTAACGCTAAAAATTATTGGAGCATTTTTATGGATATCAAAACTTCCTACACGCGGTTATTGGTAGCTGACTTAAAAGCTTGCTTTGAATTTTACCGCAACGTGCTGGAATTTACGGTAGTTATTGAAGCCTTAGAAGATGGTTACGCAGAGTTTAGCACCCCAAACATGAAATTAGCGCTATTTCGACGGCAAGAAATGGCACAAATGATTGGGAGCGATCGCCCTCCTGTAGCTGTAGAATGTCAAGATAAAGTCGCCCTAGTCTTTACTGTGACTAATGTAGATGAGGCGTACCATAACTTAAAAACTAAAGGCGTGCATTTTGTTACCGAGCCACTGAACAATCCCTACTACGCCCTCAAAACCGTTTATTTGCGAGATCCTGACGATACCTTAATCGGGCTATTTCAACCGATGATGTAGACTTTAACAAAAAAGCTCTAGTAATTACTGGAGCTTTTTTATTGCTAGTAGATTACCAAATAACTTTTTAATTTTAATAATAGCTAGTATTTCTCAATTAGTTTTGACTAAACGATCTAAAGCAATTTCAGTAAAATGCTTGTCAATTAATGCCGGAATTTGGGCAGCTTGGACTTTGGTATAACGTTTTTTATCAGGCATCATGACTATGTTAGGCCCTGCTTTGCAGTCTTTCAAACATCCCGTACCTTTAATGCTTACTTGCTCGGATAAACCACGAATTTTTAAAGCTGTCTGCATTGCTTGACAGGCTTCTTTACCGCCTCGTTTCATGCAGCTAGACTTTTGACAAACTAAAATACTTGCTTTACCTTTATCTGCAATAACAGGTAAAACCGCCTCTTGACTAACAGTGCGGGGGATAATTTGGTCGGCTTTTAGCTTCAGCTTGCAAGTTTTGCTATCAAACTGCTTTTCTCCAGAGATTTGCAACCAATCGCCAGGTATTAAACGTAACTGAAAATTATACCGCAAAGACTTGGCAAGTTTGATCGTACACTCCCCTTGAGAAGTTGCAACTATCAACTTTTTTGGTCTGTTGTCTTCTACTTCAAAACCGAGAAATCGCCCTTCGATGCTAAAACTTGCTATTTTTTTACTCATTATTTTGTCCCTGATTAATTATTAACAAGATTATTTAGTGGTTTTACCAGCAGCGCTCTAGCCACTTCACTAATTCTTGTCTGGAAGTATTTAATTGCCTAGAAATGCTCCAAAGTTGAATTGCTGCCGAAGTGCTAGTAATTTGTACTTGCAATGGTTGGTCAATTGCACAGGAACAAGGAATAGCTAGTTGCTGCAAGCGCTGATAAACGTACCATCTATCTGCCCAACTTACTTCGACTTTTATGCTTGCGGCTTGACAACTTGGCGACTTCACTAGCAATTAGCTCCATAAATGAAAGAACTTTTGAGTAGCTTTTCAATCTATGTCCTTACTTAGAAGTGCAGAGTTAGTAGTTCAGCTACTTTTTTATCAGCATACACCTAATTGCAAATAATTCTCATAAAGATTGTAAAAAGATTTAGGGAAGTTGTGAATAAGTTTTAGTTGTAGTAGTGGCGACAGCGCGATCGCACTATCGGGGACTAAACTGGTAAGTGTTAATCGCTAAATAACTTTTCGTGCAGCTAAACAATTACAATTGCTGCCCAAAAGAGAGGAGAACTATGTCAGAATCTCAAACCCAACTACGCAACTTCGGTCAAGTCTACGACAATCCAGTGATGCTAGAGCGCAGCGTCACCGAGCCAGTTTGTGAAGGCTTAAATGTAGCTTTAGCAAGTTTTCAAGCGCTTTACTTGCAATACCAAAAGCATCACTTTGTAGTTGAAGGTGCAGAATTTTATATGCTGCATCAGTTTTTTGGGGAAAGTTACGAACAAGTGCAAACTCACGTCCACGATATCGGCGAGCGCTTAGATGGTATTGGTGGCGTACCTGTGGCAAGTTTTAGCAAATTAGCTCAACTATGTTGCTTTGAGCCAGAAGAAGACGGAGTTTTCAACTGTAGAGCAATGGTAGAACACAATTTAGTTGCTGAACAAGCAGTAATTAACTTAATTCGCCGCCAAGCAACTCAAGCGGAAAGTTTAGGCGATCGCGCAACACGCTACTTATATGAGACAATTTTACTTAAAACCGAAGAAAGAGCCTATCATTTAGCTCACTTTTTAGCTCATGACAGCCTCACCTTGGGGTTTATGAGCAATGGCAAGAACTAGCTAAAAGGGTGCATCTACGGGTGCGCCCTACTGATATAAAATATGAATTTGCAAAGATAAATGTAGCAGAGCGATCGCGCCAAGAGGTATTTTACGAGAGTGAGATCGCGCTTCCACCCATGCTATGAGTTACGTTAGTCGATCATCCTGCATTGTCGTAAACGTAGTTACTGGTAGCTATGAATTGAGTGTACTGCTAATATCTGCATAGCAAGTCAGACGGCGTTAGTTGACTTACAGCATTGTAAACTCTGTTTACACGCTTACCTGTTACGCCATACCTGATTGGGCGATCGCACTTTGTTTAATCGATCGCATCGTCAAACAAACAAGCTACATTACTCCAGTGATGACTTATAATTTTCGCGTAATTAGGTTATGGGAAGAAGCAGTGGAAGTGTTTTTGAGTACACAAGGGTTGCTACCATTAGCAGTGTTGAGTCGGACTTCAAACAAAGAAGCAGTGTTAGCGCAGGTGGTGGGTAAACTAGAGCCGATCGCTAACTCTAGAGAACAAAGTAATTTAACGGCAGCGACAAGTATCTTAGCAGAGTTAGAATTAGAGGAGCAGGAAATTCGACGCTTGATGAGGAGTCCGCTAATGCGCGATTCTACGATGTATCAATCTATTTTAAGCGAAGGTTGGGCTAAGGGTCACGCTATTGAAAGTAGAGCATTAGTTCTCAAGTAACTTACCCGCAAATTGGGTAATCTATCATCAGAACTGACCACAAAAGTGAGCGCTCTGAGTCTTGAGAAGTTGGAGGCTTTAGGTGAAGCTTTATTGGATTTTACATTGGTTGAAGATTTAGAATCTTGATTAAATTAATTTGATTGTCAATAGCTCGACACACTAGCCTTGAATCAATACCCTCATCTTACTCTAGGGAAGTGCGATCGCACTTATAATCTACCGATCGATCGCTGTTGATGTCTGCGTAGCGAGTCAGGTTAGTTAGTTGAATCACCCCATCGTAAGTCATACTTGCGCGCTTATCAGTTATACCGTTACCTGAAAGAGCGATTGCACCAAAGGGTATTTTACGAGAGTGCGATCGCTCTTTTTTTGTAGCTGTACAAAACTAGGGGGCAAACTTCTGTAGTTTTTATGATTCATTAGCTAAAAATACCCCTTAATCAACGCAAATAGAGGCTCTTACTATACTTTTTTAGGAAAATGATAAATAAGTAGCAACGAGAATTACAATAGACGCTTAAAATAGTCAAGATTTGCATATTCGTAATCCGAATTAACTACTATGCCCCGTCGTGACGACCTCCATAAAATTTTACTACTTGGCTCTGGCCCAATCGTAATTGGACAAGCCTGTGAGTTTGACTATTCTGGGACTCAAGCTTGTAAAGCACTCCGAGAAGAAGGTTATGAGGTGGTACTCGTCAATTCCAATCCTGCCACCATTATGACCGACCCGGAAACCGCCGATCGCACATACATCGAGCCACTAACGCCGGAATTAGTCGAAAAAATCATTGCAAAAGAGCGTCCCGATGCGTTATTACCCACTATGGGCGGACAAACTGCTCTAAATATAGCTGTATCTTTAGCAAAAAGCGGCGCGTTGGAGAAGTACGGAGTAGAGTTAATTGGGGCAAAGTTGCCAGCTATCGAAAAAGCTGAAGACAGACAACTATTTAAAGAAGCAATGGATCGCATTGGGGTAGCGATGTGTCCTTGCGATACAGCATCAACAATCGAAGAATCAAAAGCCGTAGCGCGTACTATTGGTTCTTACCCGCTCATTATTCGCCCAGCCTTCACAATGGGCGGTAGCGGCGGCGGGATTGCCTACAACCAAGAAGAATTTGAAGAAATGGCGCAAGTAGGTATTGATGCAAGTCCCGTTTCCCAAATATTAATTGATAAATCATTACTCGGTTGGAAAGAATACGAATTAGAAGTAATGCGCGATTTGGCAGATAACGTCGTGATTATCTGCTCGATTGAAAACCTCGACCCGATGGGCATTCATACCGGAGACTCAATTACTGTTGCTCCCGCGCAAACGCTTACAGATAAAGAATATCAGCGTTTACGAGACATGGCGATTAAAATTATCCGCGAAATAGGCGTAGAAACAGGCGGCTCGAATATTCAATTTGCAATTAATCCCGTCGATGGCGATGTGATTGTCATTGAGATGAACCCCCGCGTTTCTCGGTCTTCAGCACTGGCTTCTAAAGCTACAGGCTTTCCCATCGCTAAATTTGCGGCAAAATTAGCAGTGGGTTATACCTTAGACGAAATTAGTAACGACATTACTAAAAAAACCCCCGCATCTTTTGAACCAACTATCGACTATGTAGTTACCAAAATTCCCCGGTTTGCGTTTGAAAAATTCCCCGGCTCAGAACCCGTCCTAACTACGCAAATGAAGTCTGTAGGCGAAGCAATGGCAATTGGACGCACCTTTAACGAGTCGTTTCAAAAAGCTTTGCGGAGTTTGGAAACTGGGCGTGCTGGTTGGGGTTGCGATATTAAAGAAAAATTACCCAGTGGAGAGCATCTTCGCCCGCAACTGCGAACTCCCAACCCCGAACGGATTTTTGCAGTGCGTCAAGCCATGCTTTTAGGCATGAGTGTAGAGGAAATTTATGGTTTAACAGGTATCGATCCTTGGTTTTTGGACAAAATGCAAATTTTGATCGAAACGGAAAAGTTTATTAAAAGAACGCCGTTGAATCAGTTATCAAAAGAACAACTATACAATGTCAAACGCGAAGGATTTAGCGATCGCCAAATTGCTTTTGCAACCAAAACTACAGAAGACGAAGTTAGAACCTATCGCAAGCAGTTAGGCGTTATCCCCGTTTATAAAACCGTAGATACTTGCGCCGCCGAATTTGAGGCACTTACTCCCTACCACTATTCTACCTATGAAGAAGAATCGGAAGTTAGACCTTCAGACAAGCAAAAAGTCATGATTTTAGGCGGAGGGCCAAATCGCATCGGTCAAGGAATTGAGTTTGATTACTGTTGCTGTCACGCTAGTTACGCCCTCAAAGCGGCGGGATTTGAGACAATTATGGTCAACTCCAACCCCGAAACGGTATCGACCGATTACGATACAAGCGATCGCTTATATTTTGAGCCGCTCACTAAAGAAGATGTCCTCAACGTCATTGAAGCAGAAAACCCCGTTGGAATAATCGTCCAATTTGGCGGTCAAACTCCCCTAAAGCTTGCAATACCATTGCAAAAATATTTAGCTGAAAATGCTGATACTTTATCCGCTACTAAAATTTGGGGAACTTCACCCGATTCTATCGACACCGCCGAAGATCGCGAACGATTTGAGCAGATTCTCAGCCGCTTAGAAATTACTCAACCACCTAATGGTATCGCTCGTAATTATGACGATGCTTTAGTAGTCGCTGGCAAAATTGGTTATCCGGTAGTCGTGCGTCCTAGCTATGTTTTGGGGGGACGCGCAATGGAAATTGTTTACTCTGACGCGGACTTAGAGCGCTATATGGTTTACGCGGTGCTAGTAGAACCCGACCATCCAATTTTAATTGACAAGTTTCTCGAAAATGCCATTGAAGTTGATGTCGATGCGATCGCCGACCATACCGGAAAAGTAGTAATTGGCGGCATTATGGAACATATCGAGCAAGCAGGTATTCACTCTGGCGACTCGGCTTGTTCTTTACCTGCAATTTCTTTACCTACGGCGGTTTTAGATAAAATTCGCACTTGGACAACGCAGTTAGCTAAAGCATTAAACGTTATTGGTTTAATGAATATTCAGTTTGCCGTAGTCAACGCCCATAGTTACAACCCCCAAGTTTACATTATTGAAGCAAATCCTCGCGCTTCGCGGACTGTACCTTTTGTCTCAAAAACAACAGGCGTACCCTTAGCAAAACTCGCCTCTTTGATTATGTCGGGGAAAACCTTAGAATCGCTTGGCTTTACGACTGAACCTACCCCTAGCCATATTGCCGTGAAAGAAGCCGTATTACCTTTTAATAAGTTTCCAGGAACAGATACAATTTTAGGGCCAGAGATGCGCTCCACCGGGGAAGTAATGGGCATTGACAGCGATTTTGGACGGGCATTTGCTAAAGGTGAATTAGGCGCGGGGCAGGTACTACCATTGAGCGGAACTGTGTTTGTCTCCTTGAGCGATCGCGATAAAGTTTTAGTTGTCCCTGTTATTAAAGAATTTATCGCTTTAGGCTTCCATGTTTTAGCCACCGATGGAACCCGCCGAGTTTTGCAAGAGCATGATTTGCAGGAAGTTGAATTAGTGCTAAAACTCCATGAAGGTCGCCCCCACGTCTTGGATGCGATGAAAAACCACAACATTCAATTAATTATTAATACTCCTTCGGGGGAAGAAGCTCAAACCGATGCCCGTTTAATTCGTCGCACCGCCATAACTTATAAAATCCCAATTATTACAACCATTGCAGGTGCTAGAGCTACGGCGGCGGCGATTCGCTCGATGCAAACTACACCTTTAGATGTTAAAGCTCTGCAAGACTACTTGTTGTAGCCCAATATTGCTGTAGAGGCTTGATATTAGCGGAGTGTTCCAACGAGTGCAGACAAGTTTTTAGGAACTTATCTGCTTGCAGACAAGACTTTTATTTACAGGGCTTTGGGAAATATACCCCCAAGTCCTCATTTTCTATAAGTAAGACCTAGGTGGCAAAAAATAATTTTATCAAATCTTTTAGTAAAACCTGAAAAAGGGAGTAGTCGTAAATCTTAATGAATGTTACAATTGTTAATATTACTAAATTAACATGTAAGCTAAATAAAAAAATAACTTAGTGTATAATTGACGCTCCCCCCTGTAGAAGTATCCTAATCTAATGAAAAATTGTTTTTAATTCAAAGTTGACAATAACTTATAAATATTGTATTTGTTCCATAAAAAAATTGAACTACGAAGCGCTTCCGTTTTCCTGCCAAGCCCATTAATAATAAAAAAGTAGCGTTATGAAGACCGCTCAGACTGCCACAGACCTAGTGCGTACCTACCTACGTGAAATTGGTCGCGTACCCCTGCTAACCCACGAGCAGGAAATTCTATATGGCAAGCAAGTACAGCGTTCGAGCGCCTTGCAAGCAGTAAGAGAAGCATTACTCGCCGAACACGGACGAGAACCAACTCAGCAAGAGTGGGTAGATGCTAGCGACGCTGAAGATAGCGAGGAAATTGCTAAAATCATCGCCGCCGGAGAACTGGCTAAACGCAAGATGGTGGAAGCAAATTTACGTTTAGTAGTATCGGTTGCCAAAAAATATATTAAGCGTAACGTAGACTTGCTCGATTTGATCCAAGAAGGAACAATTGGGATGCAGCGCGGGGTAGAAAAATTCGATCCTACAAAAGGCTATCGGTTTTCGACCTATGCTTACTGGTGGATTCGCCAAGCCATAACTCGCGCGATCGCCGAAAAAGGGCGGACAATTCGCTTACCCATTCACATCACCGAAAAACTCAATAAAATTAAAAAGGCCCAACGCCAGCTTTCCCAAAAACTAGGACGCGCACCTACGGCGGGAGAATTAGCGACGGAACTTGAATTAACGACTAAGCAAGTTAGAGAGTATCTAGAACGGGCGCGTTTACCTTTGTCTCTAGATTTGCGCGTGGGAGATAACCAAGACACCGAACTTGGCGAATTGCTAGAAGATACGGGCGCTTCTCCAGAAGAATTTGTGATGCAATCTTCTTTAGCTACAGACTTAGATTTGTTGATGGCAGATTTGACACCGCAGCAAAGAGAAGTATTAATTCTGCGCTTTGGTTTAGCCGACGGACAAGCCCTAACTTTAGCGAAAATAGGCGATCGCTTAAATATTAGCCGCGAACGAGTTAGACAAATTGAGCGTGAAGCTTTGACCAAACTCCGCAAACGTAAAGCCGATATGGATCAATACCTAGCAAGCTAAAAGGAAGAAAATACCCCAATAATAGGTTCGGTTTCATCGACCTCAAGTCTCTATCTAGCTTGTTACATTAGTTTGCAGAAGGCAAAATACCTAGGTTTAAACGACGGCAACTGAAGCAAAAAATTAAGCTAGGGTAGCCAAAATCAAACGGAGGCATTAAGTGAGCAATTCACCCAATCAAATCTCAGAGTTTTTCAACGGCGAATCAGAAAATACTAATTTGTTGTGGCATTACGTCCAATCTCTGAGTCCCGAAACAATTACTCAATTATCTAAGCCAAGCTCTGGCGAAGTGTTCCAAGTTATGGAACGCAATATTTTAGGACTTTTGGGCGGCTTACCTTCAGAACACTTCGATGTAACAATTAGCACTAGCAGGGAAAATTTGGGCAGACTTTTGGCTTCCGCAATGATTAGCGGCTATTTTTTACGCAACGCCGAACAAAGAATGACCTTTGACACAGCCTTGCAAGCATCGGAAAGCGAATAAAGTAAGTTTTAGTTCATTAAACAAGGGTAGACTAATTTTTTGTCTGCCCTTGTTTTGGTTTTTGACAATTTATGGCTCAAAAAATTATTGGTGTTGGCGTAATTTGGAACCAGCAAGGACAAATTTTGATCGACCGCCGTCGCCCTACCGGAGTATTAGGCGGTTTTTGGGAATTTCCTGGCGGCAAAATTGTAGCTGGCGAAACGGTAGAAGAATGTATTAAGCGAGAAATTTGGGAAGAATTAGGAATTGTAATTGAAGTTGGCAAGCATTTAATTACGATCGCCCATACTTACAGTCACTTGCACGTTACTTTGATCGTGCATCATTGCTCTTATTTAGACGGTACGCCGCAACCAATAGAATGCGAGGAAATTCGCTGGGTAACTTTAGAGGAAATAGATAAGTTTGCGTTTCCCCAAGCAAATTTTCAAATTATCGCCGCCTTGCGTCAAGCTGGATAAATCGGAATTGTAAAGTGAAAACAACTACCGCCTGTAAGCGGCGAATCTACCCAGATTTGCCCGTAATGAGCGTTGATGATGCTTTGGCACAAAGATAACCCAATTCCGTAGCCATCACACGTCTTATCGCGTTCTAGGCGTACTCGCTCCTCAAAAATGCGATCGCGATCTTCTAGCGGAATCCCAGGGCCAGTATCGCAAATGCTAACTTGGGCTTTTTGACTGGTGCGATGCAATACTGATAGGCGAATAGTGCCATTTTTCGGTGTGTACTTAATCGCATTATCTAACAAGTTAATTAATACCTGTCGCAATCTTTCGCTATCAGCGTAAACAAAGGGTAAATCCCCTGGCAAATCGGTTTCTATAACTTGAAACTTTGCTAAAGCGCGATCGCACTGATGGCTTAAAACTTCACGGCACAGCTTATTTATATCTAATTTAGCTGGTTCAATGTGCAATTGAGCGCTCGTACCGCGAGCTACTTCTAATAATCCCGTAATCATGCGATCGATAGCTTTGGCTTGATTGCGGGCTTGTTTAAACAATTGGGAGGCTAATTCTGGCTTGAGACGAGAAACTTTGTTTTCTTGAAAAACTAAATGCGTTTCTAAAGTTTCTAGGGCAATCGATACCGCCGTCAAAGGATTGCGCAGATCGTGAGCCAGCATAGCAATTACTCGATCTTTGAACTGTAACTGCTCAGTGAGTTTCTCTTGTTCTCGCTTTAAATGGAAAATTTCATCGGTAAGTTTTATTAATTCAGCAGAATCACTCACAGAACGAATCGGTGATGGGGGTAAATTGATATTATAGTCTTGGTCTAAACTTTCGGTAATTCGATCTAATTCTACATACGTTTCTACCGATTGCTGCCAACGAAACCACCAATTTTTTAATTGAGTGTTGAGACTGCTACCCGCTAGAACTTGCTGAGGTGCGGGGTGAATTTTGACTAAGGCTGGTGTTGCCACCAGTTTAAAATGTTCTGCTAAGTAAGGCTGTTCGCCTACATTAATAATTTGCAGTTCAAAGGGATAATCAGCTTGTAGCTGTTTGAGATAATGGGAAATCTCCTGAACTTGGCTTCGCGCACTCGGACGTTCATCAACAAACAGTAATAGTTGAAGGGGTGCTTCGGAGTAAGTAGGTTGTTGCGGCGAAACCTGCATGCAAACTTTTTCTAGCACTGACGACAGGCAACTTTTTGAGGGTGGGCGGAAGTATAAACAAACAATGCGTTAGATTTACTTCTCTATAAATTTAATATCAATTTAAGATTTTGAACATAGGTATAGCCCAAGATTTACCTTAACTTCTTAATATTCAGATTTTTTTAGACCCCAATACCCAGTCACAGACAGCTTTGTCAACTCCCAGTTAGTTGACAAAGATTTAGTTAGGAGTTTCACAATAAACTTGAAGTAAATGGGCACAAGCAGAAATTGCCCCCAAATGGGCAATCTCAAACCCGTGAGTATTTTGGGTAGGAAAGGCTACACAAGCCGCACGGGCAACATGACCTAGTTTCATGGCAATAGAGGCATCGCTGCCAAACTTGCTAATTGCAGCTAATTGTACGGGCATATCTATTTGTTTTGCTGCCTGACGCAATTGGGCGTTTAGTCCTTCGTCGTAAATACCGTAACCATCTTGAGCCAAAATTACTGGTATTGCTCCTTCGTCTACCGGGTATTCGGGTGCTACAGGGCAAATTTCTAAGGCAATTAAGGCATCCAATTGTTGCTTTCCGCTAAAATACAGCGCACCAATTGCCCCAACTTCTTCTTTGGCGGAGGCAACTAAATAAGTATCGTAGATTGGTTGAGTTAAGTTTTTTGCCAGCGCCAGCAATATAGCAAGTGAGGCTTTATTGTCTAAGGTGTAACTTGCAATGTAATCTTTTAATCTAACTGGGCGTTTGCGGTGTTTGCCTACAACAATGCGCGTTCCGGGGCGTACCCCAGCTAATTCTAATTCTTCGGAAGTACATTTAGTTTCAATCCAGGCATCTTCCCACCGTAGCGCTTTATCTTCTTGCTGGACTTGTTGAGGAGATTCGTGGGACACGTGGCGCGAACCAAAGCTAAGAATACCGCTAATTGTGGCATTATCTCCAAGTAAATCGACAACACCTTCGCCATACACCCAAGGAAAAGAGCCGCCTAATTTGCGGGCCGATACTGTACCATCAGCTTCTATGGTTTTGGCGATCGCGCCTATTTCATCTTTATGGGCAGTAATGGCTATAGAGCCAGCTTCTCGCCCAGGAATTAAGCCAATAATATTATCTGCTTTGTCTTGCCAAACTTCTATGCCAAGTTCGGTAAAGCGGCGTAGCAATAGTTGATTGATTTGGGTTTCTACACCACTTGGAGAATGGTGCATTACTAATTCTTCAATGGTCAAAAATAGCTCGTCGTAGTTCAAAAAACTCATTTATTCTGTAGGTGATGGTTCTGGAGTGTTGTTATCTTGCTGGTTAATTTGCAATACTTCTTCGGCTGATAAGCCCTCTGTAGCGTTGCCAAAATACCATAAAACCGCAGCAGCTTCGGCACGGGTAACAGGTTTTTTCGGTTGCAATAAGGTCGTGTAGCCAAAAGCGCGGCGAATATTCGATCTGTCGCTATTTTGAAAGTCTGCAAAGATTGCCCGTAATAATTTCGGGTCAATTTTACCTGCGTCTTGGAAGCCCCAGCTATCTTTTACGGCATCTAGCGAAGCATTAGGTAAGGCTTGGCGCGTATCTAAAGGAACCTTCCAGCTAATTAACTGTTCGCGGGTTAAAGGCGCGTTAGGGCGAAATAGTACAGCGCTGCTATCTCCTGATAAAGCACTAGGAATTAACCCAGCGTCAGCTAGTCCTTGAATTGCTGCAAAATCTGGATCGCTGGGGGGTACATCTTGAAAGGTTTTTTGGTTGTTTTTAGATGCTTCACGAATTTGCAGGGCAGGACGGCTGCTGTTAATTTGGTTATTGGCAGCAAATAATAAACGGGCGTATTCGCGGCGAGTAATGGTTTTTGCTGGATAAAACTGCTGACTTTGGGTGTTTTTATTGCTTGCAGTGGGGAGAGACAATACGCCTAACGCTGCCAAATCTTTGATGTACGATCGCAATTGTTGCGGCGCTTTGTCAATATCGGTAAATGATTGGGTTGTAGTAGTATTCGCCCTTTGTGTAGGAGACACCGAGGGGGCTACAGGGCCAACAAAGGTTTCATTTCCATTTTGCGGCGTGGTGGTAGTTGGTGGCGTAGCTTGGGCTGTGTCGGGATTGCGAACATACTCCACAGTAAATTGTGTCGCTGCTCCTGGAGTTGCATCTTGAATTGCTACGGTTACTTGCAAATTGTTTTGACGCGCGATTAAAGCGTTGTTTTGTTCTGTAGGCTGGCTGACAATTTGCCAATTTTGCGTTTGTAACTGGTTTTGATAAAAGCTTTGGACTAAATTTGCCGCATCGGTACTAACCCACGTAGTTAATATGGTTGAAGTATCTGCGGTGGGTGTTGGCGGGACTACCCCTTGCAATTGGGCGTTGGGATAGATCGGGAAATTTGCAGGTAAGCCAGCACTGGGGCCAGAATTAGAAGTATTTTGGGAGTTTTCTGTAGCCGATCGCTCCTCGGCGCTTAATACTTGTTCTAAATTATTGCCTGCTGGACTATTGGCACAGGCTGTCAATGCGCTTAGTAATAATAAACTAACAATTTTTTTGGCAGCAAGTTGGGAAGGCAACACGGCAAGTAAAAAAAGAAACTATCAATTTCTACGCTAACGCAATTCACTTAAGTAGTAATAATCATTAAATTAAATCCAGGCGATCGCCGCTATTTTCTACAATAAAAATAGAGAAGTTTTTTCACAAGTAGCAGCCTAAAAGATGCCTAAAACCGTTGCCGAGGCGATGACTCCTAAGCCTGTCGTCGTTAAGCCCCAAACGCCCCTCAATGAAGCAATTAAAATCTTGGCAGAACGCCGATTTAGCGGGCTTCCTGTAGTGGGCGATGACGATCGCCTGGTGGGGATAATTTCGGAAACTGACTTGATGTGGCAAGAAACGGGCGTTACGCCTCCCGCTTACATTATGTTTCTTGACAGCGTAATTTATCTCCAAAATCCTGCCACCTATGAGCGAGAATTGCATAAGGCTTTAGGACAAACAGTGGGTGAAGTTATGAGTAACGATCCTGTGGCTATTTCGGCGGACAAACCTTTAAAAGAAGCAGCGCAATTGCTACACGATCGCGATATCCGACGTTTACCTGTAGTGGATGCCAATAACCTCGTCATTGGCATTTTAACGCGCGGCGATATTGTCCGCGCTATGGCAGCTAGTTCAGACTAAAATTATCCTTTTTACTAAATAAATTCAATGAGTGCTAATTCTGAATCTATTAAACAAATGCTCGCTTCGGAAGATTTGGGCGAAAGATTGCGGGCGGTAAATCAAATTCGGGAACTAGAAGATAAAAAAATTGCTTTTGAACTTGCCCAAACTGCCATTAAAGATCGCAATACCCGCGTCCGGTATGCGGCGGTAAGTCAAATGGATACCCTCGGCGGACAAGACTTACAGAAGTCGCTAGAGTTGTTGCTGGAAAGCTTGCATAACGATCCCGAACCCGACGTACAAGCCGCCGCCGCCGATTGTTTAGGTGCTTTAAAACTTACTGAAGCCTTTGAAGACTTGCAAAAACTTTATTACAGTACCCCGGAATGGCTGGTAAAGTTCAGTATTGTGGCAACTTTAGGCGAACTTGGCGATCCGCGATCTTTTGACTTGCTTACCGAAGCCTTAAATTCTGATAACGATTTAGTCCAAACGGCGGCAATTAGTTCTTTAGGAGAATTGGGAGACTTTCGCGCTGTAGAACTATTGGTTCCTTATGCTACAAATGCCGATTGGCAAATTCGCTATCGTGTTGTTCAAGCTATGAGTAGTTTGGGTGGCGATCGCGCTCGTGCGACCCTAGAATCTCTAGCAAAAGACGATGTAGAAGCGGTAGCTAAGGAAGCTCAGAGTTATTTGTAAGCGATCGCCAAATTTCGCTGTTAGTAAACTCCAGCCCTTAAAGTTTCATTGCAAGGTGGGCGGTAAAGGCAACTTTTTCTCTAGTTGATAGTTGCGCTGTTTTATTAATTGCTGTAACTCCTTGACGCGCCTACCTGGGGCGGGATGGGTGGCTAAAAAGTCTACGTCTGACGTTTGTTTTTGACTCATCCAAGCAAAAAAATCTGTTGCCCCAGCAACATGACCGTAGGTTTGCTGTAGCAAGGTTAAACCAACTTCATCGGCTTGGCTTTCTTGAGATTGGGAGTATTGGGAATTACTAATTGCTTCAATTCCCGAAACAGCGATTGATTCAATTGCACCAATATCGCCGATAAAATAAGAAATGGCAACTTGGACAATTACCGCTCGTCCTAAACTGCGTAAATGATCTCTATTGGCAAAATGTCCCAATTCATGCCCCAATACCATCACTAACTCATTTTCCGATTGTGCTTGTTTTACGAGGCCAGCATAGATAATAATGCGATCGCCTGGCAAAGCTAACGCATTAACGGTATCGTCAGGAATGTACAGCACCTTGTAATCTCTATTTTGGCGCTGCTCTGGAGGCAACTTTGCCTCTAACCGATCTAACAGTTCGTTGAGGGTGTTTTGGGCATTTGATGGCTGTGCTAGGCGTTCGTAAACGGGAACTATTACCGCCCCTAACTGTTGTTCGACACTTGGAGGTATTAACCAAACTATACTACTTGCAACCCAACTAATTAGCCAAATAATCCCGATAGTAAATCCGGCAAAAATTCCCAGTAGAATTAATAACTGTCGATTGCTCGGTGGTTTATTGCGACTTGTATAAGTTGTTGATGACATGGTGGTAAAGGTAATTTTTTAATCACTCTTAGTCGGACGGAAAGGATTAAGGAAATTAACTAAAGTTGACAGCTTGCGCGATTGCACCCACAAACGCCCATTGCCACTAAAACGACAAACCAATCCCTCGCCGCCTAGTATTCCCGTCCTTAATCCTTTAAAAGATAAACCGCCGAGCATTTCAACGCTGTAGTTTAAAGTATCTTCAAACGCCACAATGTAACCTGTATCGACTACATAATCTCCAGCAATGGGAATTTCAATAATTGCGCCGTAAGAACTAAACCAAACATCCCCTCGTCCAGTGGTTTTGATTAAAAACAATGATTCTCCGCTAAAAAAACCTTTAAAGCCCTGAAACTTACTATCAATTTCTACGGTAGTGCCAGAAGCCACAAACCCAGAAGATTGAATCATTAACCCCGTACCATCAATATAGTAATGCTGAATATCTCCCGGTACTCCTGGCGAAATATATAAGTCTCCAGCTTTGCCTTGGGCTGTAAATTCGCTTAAAAACAACGATTCACCCCCCAGCATTCGCCCCAACCCCTTCATCAGGCCGCCATGAACTTTAGATTTCATGTTTATCCAAGAATCCATTGCTGCCATTCCGCCCGATTCTACAAATACAGTTTGATTTGGTTGCAAGCTCAAACGCAGAGAAGCATAGGCGGGAGCATGAGTAATTTCGTAAGTAATATCATTATTTTTAACGGGCATTTATTTAACTCCTAATATTAAATAAATTTGTTTTATCTGGGCGGTAATTTAGAGCCAACTTCCCGACCAAATGCCCCGGCGTTGTGGCTTTGACAATAGATTTTTCCTTGTCCAATAAATTTACAAACTAAGCCTTCTCCACCTAAAAAAGCCCCCATCCAACTAGAGCCTGCTTTAGTAATTTCAAAGTTTAAGCTTTTTTCAAAAGCTACAATATGTCCCGTATCAACAATGTATTCACCATCTACAGGTATTTCATAAACTGCGCCAAAAGAACTAAGAATAACGTATCCGTTACCAGTAATATTTAGCCAAAATACTGACTCTCCAGAAAATACCGATTTTAAGCCTTGAAAACCTAGCTCCATATCAACATTAGATTCACTGGCAAGGTAAGAAGTTGATTGCACAACTAACCCTGTTTCTGTTACTTGACAAAGTAAAATATCGCCCATAAATTTAGGCGCAATTAACACTTCTCCACCAGCTTTTGGCGATCGAAATACACTTAAAAATAGCGATTCTCCTGCAACTAAACGCTTGAGTCCGCCTAAAATTCCGCCCCCTTTTCCTTGTCTTAAAGTCGTACTAGCATTGATATAACCGCTCATGGCAATCATGCACCCGGCTTCGGCTACTAATTCTTCACCAGATTCTAGAATCACTTTGGCGATCGCGCTGTCTGGTTGGTGTAAAATTTCTACATTCATCTTTTCAAGTTTTTAGTTAAACACAGCAGATCTTATTTACTAACTTGGTTAGTAAAAGTTTCATTTAAAAGCTAATAAGTATTTTTATTAACGAAGTTTGGTGCGTAAATATCTAACTAGCCCATCAACGCTACGAGATTGCAAATATATTTCGCCTTGTCCAGAAAGCTTACTTACTATTCCTTCGCCGGACGTAACTGAGCCTACTAAACCACCAGCAAGCTTTATACTCTGTTTAATTTGCGGTTCGTAGGCTACTAAATGACCGCTATCAACTATAAATTCGCCACTAACGCGTTTTTTGGTAATACCGCCATAAGCACCAAAAAAGATTCTCCCTTTACCGCTTAGTCTCAGTCTAAAAAGCCCTTCTCCTGCCAAAAAACTCGCAAATCCTGCCCATTGTACTCCCATATTTATCCCTGGAGT
>Ga0068628_1000210_pt1 | contig 17203 bp, 15 predicted proteins | sample InSIn2gowninarea_FD_77431 | JGI IMG/M metagenome (GOLD analysis project Ga0068628, IMG submission 77431) | Clean room microbial communities from NASA Spacecraft Assembly Facility at Jet Propulsion Laboratory, Pasadena, California, USA -... ... | reverse complement strand
TTCCCTAAACTCTAGCACTAACATCGCTATGGGTTATTGAAGTGATGGCATTGTAGGAACGTACTGCATAGGTGAAAGGCATTGGAGTTTTTACTATATCAAGAAAATGTATTGCATACCATGGTTACCCATGTGAATAATATATACAATCCAAGTACAATTCATTAATCATACTTGGTGTAGTTGGAGGAGTACCGAGATATAAATAAATGTCTCACAAACTATATTGAAATTTAAAATGGGGAAGGTGTGCATGAAAATAATTTAAATATGCACCCTTTCCATTAAATTACAATTTTACTTATATTCCAAATAAAATATTTGAAATATTAAAATTTATGGAAGAAGTAAATTTCTTCAACATATTATCATAAATAGTTGTAAATCTTTCTTGGGCTCTAATATGACCTCTTTTTATTTCTATATAGCAACTCCACTTGATGTTTTAAGATGATATTCTTATTTCATTTCTACATTTTGAGTTTTATTCTTTTTTCCATACAACTATCCATAATTTATCAAAAATCTCTCCTTTTCAATAAGATAATAAAAAAAGTATGCAATGATTTCTTATGATAATTGAAAGAAACATAATACCTTGGATTTTTTTTGTAATGATTTAATGAATTCCTTGAATTTATGTTTAAAATCAATGGTGACCTTATTGGCAATATTTTTCCAATGTTTGATAAAATCTTTAATTATTTTCATTAAATTTTCATGTGGAATTCATATCTTTAAAGTACTTATAAAATGATCTTTTGAGTTGTGGAAAATATTGGATGTTAGGTAGTTTATTGAACCATAAAGGAGTATTTCCTTTCATTGTGAGAGGAAATAAATTGGTAAGTAACTCTCTATCAAGTATGTTAACTAAAGACTCATCTTCAAAAATTTGCATATGGATTCTTCGATTTTCATAGCCCTTATGCTTTGTAAATTTCAATTTATTTTTAGTATCCACAACAACTTCTTTTATTATTTAGAAAAATTGATTATAATCTTCCTCTTTTTCTTGTGATTGTTTTCCATGGGAGATTAAGAGCTCTTGAAATTTCTTGTGTAAATCATTCATATCTAGAATAAAATAAGGTTGGCTTTGTATTCATTACCTCATTTTGTTGGAGATGCTTTTTAGGAGTTTAAAGTACTTACCTTCTTTATTATTTTTTTCATCAATAATCTTAAAAATAACTTCTATAAAATGCTTTTCAAACTAGATTCCAAACATAATATCTTCATATCATCTTCATAATATTTGAAAAATATAAATTCCTTGATATCATTCCCTTTTTATGACCAACCAGGAAAATAATTTAAGGCTTTTTGAAGATAACACTAATATTGAATTCTCCATTCTTTCTCAAGATCAAGATACAAAAAAACCATTAATGATGCCTTATATTTTATTGTAAAGAATCATATTTTTTCATCTCTAACCTTATGTAACCTTTTGAAGATTTATTTGAAAAATGAAACTTTTTCTTCAATAGGTAAACATTTAAAATAAGATCCATATTAAGTATCTAAATATAGATGTGTGATATGAGTTTCTTACTTTGTCCAATGAGGGTATGGTTTGAAATCATGAATATGAATCATATAAAGCTCTTGGTTCAAATAATCTTACGTATGCATACTTGTTAAATCATTAGGATCAATTTCATCATCTTTAGTAAGTCCTTCAAAATACTAGGCATGAATAAGGGCTTCTACTTTCTCAGTCATAACAACTATGGTATCTAGAGGCCTAGAGCTAGCATTGAGCTATTTTAAATCTTTTGGTGCATTTACATTCTCTTCTACAAAAATATTCTATGTAAAAAATTATAATTCAACATCATTTTTTTCAATCACATTGGCATCAATAACACCTCCAATGTTAGTGCTAGAGTTTAGGGAAATTAGAGGTTGAAGTGAAGAATGAGCAATATATTTGGTTGGAGATCCTTCATTTTTGGGTTTCTCCATTACTTTATTAGGAATCACTTTTTTTTGGTATATCATTAGTGATTTTCAAGACTTGTTTGGTTCAAAATGGATCTCTTTTTGTTGGTAGGATGGGATCTTATTCAATAGGAGATACAATCATTATATGAGTATTCTAACTAAATACTATTGTTTGAACTATTCTTGGTGTGTGGAACCCTTCATCTTGAGATTCACCATTAGTTTGACTACTTCAATGTATGGTGTAATAAGATGAATCTACTATATAACTTTCTACATAAAAAATATGTCAATGATTTTCCACTTGGGAGAAGATTTTGGATTTATCTCTTTTGAGTTACAATATTTGATCTTTAAAATAGGGAAAATACTAGTTATATTTCTTCTACATGCATTGTTAGTATCCTCACCAAATATATTTGCATTTCCCTTCCTAAAGAAATGTTAAGGAACTAGAAAAATAATGAAGGAAATTTTTTACAATAATTGTAATATTTTTATCAATACCTAATTTGAAGATTTGTAAAAATAAAAATACATTAGCTTTACCAATATGTATATGATATAATGAAACCCTAAAGTAAACTAAAGGATGAAGTAATTATATCTACTAAACTGATGTACAAAGGTGCTTAAATGCCTATGATCACTTAATAACTTATGGAAATGGACCAAGATATTATTAATGATAGAAAAATATATTCAAAGAGATAAATGTGTTCATTTTCCCAAGTTTATCAATTTTCAAATGATATGATATTATTGTCAAATACAAAATAAAACCCATCAAGCTAGGAATGTTAGGCCCAAAAATAAAATTTGTTAGCATAAAAAATAAGCAAAGAAGTTAAATTTTTTAAAAATCCATTACTAATATTTAATAATGCTAAATAAAAATCTTAACAAAATTAGCAGCATTCAATAAGGTGAATACACCTTACAAACAAATAGGAAATTAAGAAAATCCTTAATACAAAAATTTAGAATCATAATTCCATAAAAAATCATAACTTAAAAAATTTCAAGTTAGGAAAAGGGGTATTTTACTTATCCTACCCTAATCACATCATTGAAATTTATAATTTGGGTTAAGGTAAATTCATGTTTCGGGTTAAAATTAATCACAACCATGATCCTCCATATGGGTGAGAGTGATCAGTTCCTACAAATTCCAAGTTATGTTATAGCTAGTAATTCAAAACATATTTCCTATTTAGATTACTTGGCACTCAAATTTCATACATATCCCATGTACAAACCAACTTATATCTATCATGACCTTTGGGTTCTTCTTAGGGCACATACCTAAGAAGGGACTTGCACATATCATCACTTATAATGCCACCCCATAAAAGTAATCTTTAAGTGTAATCTTAGTGGACTAGATCCATATCACTAACCCATTATATAAGTCTAACATCAATACCACTCCCTAATATTGATTGGTTATCTCTTACCTACCCATAACACTCATGAGAGACCACCACTTACCCATGGTTTCCACCTTACCATAACTATTGATTGGTTATCTCTCGCCTACCCATAACACTCATGACAGACCACCACTTACCCATGGTTTCCACCTTCCCATAACTCCCATGACATACCACCATACCAAGAATAACTTACTTTTTAGTCTTTAACAAAAGTATTTTGGCTTTATCTAACCTAGATAGATATAATCTTAAATATTTTCCTAGAAGGTTCTATAAAACATTTTTAAATAATCAATCAGAAGAACCAAAATCTTAACTTTTAAGAAAAGCATAACAAATAAGAAATAAACATTTCTAAATTTTTACAAGGAAGAACTAGCCTACAACCTTTACACTATGATACTAAATGAAATATATTAATTTCTAACATAAAATAGACCATAAATTTCATACTAAAATTTTTATTTTTCACATTAAATATTCCAACTCGAATAACAACTTTAACCAATTCATTCAAATACAAAACTTTACATTTTTCCAATGCTTAACATTTATATAGAAAAAAAAGAAAATCATGTTATTGAGATAAATGTTGAATGTAACAACATACTTATTAAAGTATGTTAACAGAGGTGGATACATTTATTTCTCATACAAAGTTTGATATTCACTCAAATCATAATGTATAATGATATAATTCACTTTCATCAAGTATATGTATCACTTACTTCATTTCATAACTTAGTAGCAAATACATAACATTTTTATATAATTACATTTCTCATACTAAGTATTCATATATCCTTTACCATCCTCAATCTTTCTTTCACCATTCTCTAGCTACTAAATGCATTTGAGATAAGCAAGTTTTTTTTAATCATAACTAGCTTTTCAAGTGAGATGTATAATTAATTGTATTTTCATACATTCACATGATTTGATGAGATACTAACTTCAAATTTAATGCAAATAACCTTCCATGCATATAAAACAATATTCATGCATTATAATAACCATTTTCAAACATAGAAAACATCACATAAAACTACAAATAAGTATATAGAAAAATTGATTCTTGATCAACAAAGATATTTAAACAAACTACATAAGTCCATACATACCATGACTCAAGATCCTACTTGATGCTTAGATTCATGTATTTTATATATCCAAATAGATGACTATCTCTATTAGCTACCTGCCTGTGCTAAGGAGAATTCTTCTACCTTCTTTACTAGGACACCATTATAATTCTTAATTTCATCAAATTAAGAATGCTTCAAATAATAAAAATAATAATTTGTTACTTGACTATCGTAGAAATTAGCATTTCATCACTAATTACTTCAAACATGGATTCATATTACTCTTCAAATCCATAATAACATCATATACACAAAGTATGAAACTTCAATTTTTCATTAATGCAATATTAACCTTTCTTGGTCTTATCTTAAATCTTTATGTTAACCACTTATGGTCTAACAATTAAAGCTTCACTAACCACCTTTTGTCTATCATGAACATACATTGTTCTAACATAAACCATACTCTATAAATTACATCACCTATCATATAACCCAACCAATCAAGGTATTATACAAAATGCTATATAACTTGAAAATAATGCATAACTAAGTTTTTAGGTCTAACATTATCAATAATCCCCATTCTTAGAATCTACATGTATGATGCAAATTACTTAACTACCCTTGATACTTTTCCCTTAATCACCTATTAGGTTCTATCTTTGAGTAATCTTTAATTACTCAAAGATATCTTATTATGGATTAAACAAGGATTGACCCACTAGGATCTAGTATATAATTGTGAGCAACATACTTCTTATTTTGACGAGAAGGAGGTTAGGACCTAACTTCATCATAATTAGTTACAATTTTATTTTATTACCAATCTTCTTATTCATCTTCCAAGCTACCTTTCCATATAAAAATTTCCTTCCACACTTTGATATGCTCAATTATTCAAACATCCATTTTCTTGAAAAGAAACCTATTCATAGTTCATTTCATCCATCTCTTCTTTAAATGTGAAAATAGAATTCAATTTAGCTTATAAATCTTCCCAAGAAAGCATCTTATAATACTTAATTTAGGAACCTATTTAATTTTTTTTCACTACTTAGTAATAAATATTTTCTTTTAATTATTCTAAATGAATAAGTTATTTTTATTCTTTAAACATCAATTTTTACTTAAACATTAATGTTTAATAAAAACTCATTTCTATTTATTTTTAATAGCTAGAAATAAACTTATCCTTTTTATTTCTAGATATCCTATCAAAATTAAACCAAATTTTTTTTTGTTGAAGTTTTTGTCCCCTAATATAGAGCACCATGAAATCTTAAGATTAGAGTTGCAGCTAAGGGGTATCCACATCGTCAAAAATAGACCAAACTTTTATTAGATATTTAATTTAAACTTGAATGTTATACAAGCTCTTATCTATTCTCTAATATATATATATATATATATAATATTTTTTAACTTACCATCCTTCTAGATAGTCCTCATAATAAATAAATCAAAAATTCATTGTAACACATCCTCCTATTCCTAACATCTTAAAACCCTAAAATTTTAGATCTTATTTCTTTTATTAGTTTAAACACTCTAATGATCTAGGAATGGATTCATACGATCCACATGAGCTTGTTAGTGATACTAACTAGTCAGCACCCACATGGCAAGATTCGTTAAATTTTGGATTAACCAACCCTGACCAAGTCTCTTCTAGTGTTCACTCCATAATGCTCACCTCGTTCTCATTAAGGAGATGCATCATATATGACCCCACCATTTCTACTTCATAAACTACGCAACATATATTTTGGACACAGTGTAGTGGTTTCCTACTCGAGCCCCATATCAACTGAGAGAACGTACATCCACTAGGTTATGCATCCTTTATCAATGATAACCCTCTGACTCATAGGAGGAGATAGGTTTTCTTAGGAAAACTTCCTTATGAGTAGAAAAATATCATCACCTATGGAATAGTCATCATACTCCTATGTGCTAAACTGCAAGTAGTATGAATACTAAATTACCTTCACCCAGTAACAATAGTTTTATCAATTGCTTCCCTCATCTGATATCCTATCAAGGATATGAGACACTAACTTGCACATATCTATCTGCTAGGCTAAACATGGGATCCAAAATCCCCATGCCCATATCTTGGGGAGCCATGGTTATCAAAGTAATATGCTCGAGTGGTTTGAATATTCTAATTGATTTTAAGAAAGGTTATAAGATAAAAACCACCCTCACATATCATTCCTAATTAATGATCCCAATTCAATTATTAGCATTACTAATATTGTATGTAGGAAGATTTAATACAATTCTTACTTAGGAAGTCACACAAGATATCTTGAAGTACTACAATTATCCCATATACATAGTACTACCTAATTAATACTACTTTATAAAAGTTCTCATACTAGTGTTTAGTAACATGCCTTGAGATGAAACTAAAGTTATCTACTTATATAAAGTAAGTGAGGTGTGAAATGGTCCTTGCTCAAGTAATATTCTTATCATTTCTTGGAAGGTTAAACTAATAAATATTTTATGTTATTTTTCTTCATTACCAAATTCATCCAAAAGTTCCCTTTTTAGTCAAATTGATTCCTTTAGGGTTACTCTTTCATCTAGGTTATTGTCGAGTTTGTCTTTCCCTTATATCATTACTCATGTATTATACTAAAAGATTCATTTATGTATTTGTGATTCAATATTAGGATTTATCCTATACATCTCTAGACTTAATTGATGAATCTTAGTAACATCACTATCATACTACAAGGTTTCCTCTTTTAAGAAATATTAATTCACCAATAAACTAATTTTATTTGCACCCATTTTGATCCCTTTAATATACTAGAACTCTTAAGATCTCCTAAGTTTTTATTCATCTTATGGATAGCATTTATCTCATTTGATCCCATTTTATTCTCTTTTCACTATTCAAGGTTCCCTAATTTTTCTTCCAATGATTTCACTTGCCTTCCTTTTTCATAATATATGAAATATCTTTATATATTTTGAAGTTACTATGGTTACTCATTGCTATAGCTATATATATATATATATATATCGTACTTATTCATAAATGGATTTCCTACTATATGTAACTAATCCTCTAACCTCCCATCTATATTCTTTTACAAGGGTCAAGAAATAATTAATCCTTAGGGTTTACTTTAACTCTAATTAAAGAGTTTCCCTTGTACTAAGAATCCTTTTTCTCTTTATTTGAATTCCATCTTGGGAGTATATTACAAAATGAAATTTATCAATCCTTATATAAAAAAGAATATTTTTAATATGTAGGAAACTAGACTTATCCCATCCCTTAATATTTATTTAAGCAAGGTTGAATTTAAAATGATGAAAGTCATTTATTTCCCTTCTTTGTTCTTAATGTCCTTTTATTATCTCTTGATCCTTAATATGGGATTATAGTTCTTATAAGAGAATTCAAAAGAACACATTAATATAATTTATCACATACATATTAGGCATTAATGGACTACATATGGTTACTAAATAACGTGTTGCCAAACTTTGCATTCCATCTAAAAATAGATACATAATGAATTTACAATATAATGGAATTGGATCACCCTTATAAAACACCAGAGGGTTTTCTTAAAACTTTTACATGAGTAGATACATAGTAGGTACTATAATCTTGATTTATATTTCTTTAATACTTCATCATCCTCTTGATGTAGAGTTTCCATCTTCATATTTCGAGTTTCTTTGAAGGATCCAAAGGTATTGGCTTGAGTACTAAGAGAGTTAAGAGTTTAAGGATTAGGATGATGCAAATGTACTTTATCTATATGGTATATAACTCATTAAAACCATTCTATGGAACTCAAGAGGTTTTTAGATCCTTTTGAGGACTACCTCCCCTCCTTGGTCACATGCTTTCAAGAAATTTACATAAATCAAAAGGGGAAATTATCATGATTTATTTTCATTCGAAGAATTCTTAAAAAATCCTTATTAATTTAATCTCATTAAGACTTGAATACCCTTATTTCAACTTAATCATTAAAGAAATATAATCTTACCCAAACTAGATTCATTCCTCATAATTATTAAAGTATGTGTCATTTCCATTACACTTTAATGATAAATTACATCACATTCCTTTCTACTAGCATTAATAGAATATCACCATACAAAACATAATTAAAATATTAAACATTAGAGGTGAATTATAAAACAAAAATGAACTCATTTAATCTTTGGTGATTGTATTAATGACAAAGTTCCCATAAATAGTTCAAGCTAGAATTCCTAGTCAACTGGATGTGATTGTGAGTGTGCTGGTAGACATATATGCAAAATGTGGATACGTAGAGAAAACACATGAAGTGTTTGGCAAAATGTAGTGATCATAGTCTACACATAGAATGGGCCTCTATTTTTTGTTGAAATTTAATCAAAGATAATTCTCAAGTGTAAAGCAAGACTCTATGATATTTGTCAGTAGTTTTCCAACATGTGTCATCATGGGAGCCCTTGAAGAAGGTATGGAGACTCATAGAAGAGTAGATAACAATGGTTCTCATCAAATATTATAGTCATGGATACCTTGATAATGAAATGTGGAAGAATACATAAGGCTTGGGAATTGCTTAACAATATTCATTTTGCAAATAGAGTTTCATGGATGGAATTGATCGTAGAATTTGCACAGAGTGGGTTTTCAGGGAGATGCATGTGTTAGAGTCAAACTTTGCACCCTTTTACCCACATTCTTCCTGCATAGGCCTTCATGAGGGCTCAAAAAAGAAAATACTAGGATCTATTAAGAGTAGATACGAATGCAACACTCGCACAAAATGGACTTTCTAAGAAAGTGTTGGGTATGTTTTAAATAGATCAATGAGTAAGGAAAAAATCTGAAACCTTTACCCTAGATTTTCAAATGTGTAGTTGACATTGTTTTCTTATTGAATATTATGTTAATGAGTCCCCAATTAATGATATATGTCAAATGTGGGAGAGTATTTAAGGTCTGGGAATGGTTGGTCAAGATTCATGATGTAAAAAACATTTCATGGATTGCAATGCTCGTAGACTACACATAAAGTGGATGTCATTTCATGGGATGCAATTATCCAAAGGTTCTTGAGAAAGAGGAAAAGATAATAGAGAGAGAGAAGGCTAAAAGAAGAGGATTTCAATCTTCTAGACAAACCTTTTGTGAGATTTCAAGGTGGGGCTTACACAAAGAACTATCAATCAGTAAATATAATGTCCCACCATGCAACTAATGTACTCCAATGTTTCCTACCTAGTAGATGCTGAAAAGAAATTAATAAATTACACCCCCTATATCTAGGAATAAGCTTCATGTGCATATATTAAAATAAGATAAATAACATGGCTCTTCATTAAAATCCTTTAACAATATTTACATGTAATACCATATTCATACACCTACATTTTCGCATTATTTCCTTTCAAAACTTATTAATAATTCCAAATGAATCTATGGCATTAAAATATAAAATAAAAGGAAACCATCTAAGCTTAAGAGGGGGAGAGGCTTCTCTTCTCCACAGGATCTTAAACCAAAGCTAAAGAAAAATGAATATTGGTAATGAATTCTCCTAAGATTCCTCCCTTATTTATATTCAAGAAGGCTCAAATATGTCCAAATAAAGTTCTACTCATCCGATCTTTAATAATTTTTGTTGTAGGTCTCAATTAAAGTTATTGATAAGTTTGGTGTAATTAAATACTTTAGAATTTTTTATATTAACTGATAAATTAAGTCCAATTATTTACCATACCTAACATAAAGAAACAAAATAAGTAGGGCCATATCTCAATTATTTTCATAAACCACCAAAATACCTTGTAACATCCACAAAGTGACATTAGTCCTTTCTAACTATCACTTTTTAAATTTCCCCCATTTTACTAATAACTATAAGTGAAAATTCAAATTCAAAAGAAGAGAGAAGAGAATATTCCTTACCCTTTTTGAAATAGTTTCAAAAATATATTGCAAGGTTTTAACACTCATTTTACCTATGATGATCCATTCATCTTGCATAGTAAGTTCATTAGTGCATACACACACATCCATGCATTCATCATCGAAATCAAAAACCATGTTTAATAATCATGCCATGTATCTAAATGATCTACAATGATCATTAAGGTTTATTAGCAAACCAATGCTAATCATTTCCTCACTCTTACCCTTCCATTCCTATCACCAATTCACCCTTGGTCCCTTGCATCTTTTCCTACACTTTCCATCTCAATTTAAGTTATAACCTATGTCAAAATATCTTGAACCCAACATCAAATTGATAAAAACAAAATATATCGCTATTCAAAATTTATCATCACATAGCATAATTCAAACTTAATTTCATTTGAATCCTAAATAATACTCAATTCTTAATAGTGAAATTAGGTGGGTCGTTACATACTACCCCTTAAAAGGAACATAGTCCCTTATGTTCTTTAATACAATCACAAAGTTTTGATAATGCTTCACATAATCAATTAAAAAAATAGTAAAATTATCTTCTCGTGGTGGATTCATCTTCCTAAGTGGAAGACAATTCAGAATACTTATCCCATTGTATTAGATACTCATCAATCTCCCAATTTCTTAGTTTCTTAGTTCTAAAAGCTAGAATTCTGATAGGGAGAACTTCAACAAAATGAGGATCTGACATCTATAAATCAAAAAAATCTAACTTATGAGAGGGGTCAATAATATACTTTCTTAGCATAGAGACATGAAGATATCATTCAGTTGTGAAAAACTTGGTGGCAAAGCAAGTTTGTAGGCAATTGGACTCTTCTTTTCAACTATCTTAAAAGGACCAAAAATTGAGGATCCAATTTAGTAGACTTTATGGAACTTTTCATGGGCCATACTCATAAAAAGACTTTGTCACCCACAATAAATTCTTAAGGAGTTATTTTGAGATTGACATAACTCTTTTGTTAATCGATAACTTCCTTCAAATTTAATCGAATGGAATTTAGTTATTCCTCCATTTACTTTTAACATCTTAGGTTGGATCATCACATGATCCTCTTATTTATTCCAAGTTAAAGGAGTCCTCCATCTCCTTCATAGAGAGCCTTGAAAGGATCCATTACCAAAGATGAATGATATCCATTATTATAAGCAAATTGGACTAAGTAGAGGTAATCCTCCCATTTAGTATTTTTCTCCATGCAATAAATTTTAAGCATGTTCTCAAGGTCTCTATTCACTTGTTCAATCTCGGGATGATATATTGAACTCATATTCAATTTTGTTCCCAATGTCTTATGTAATGATTTCCAAAATATGAAAGTGAACTTAGAATTTGTATCTGAGATGATCATCTCAAGAAATCCATGTAATATGAATATTTCATGGGAAAACTTATTTACTATTGTAGGGGCATCATCAATGGTGTTCCTAGGTATAAAATGTGCTACCTTGGTCAATCTATCAACCACTACTAGAATTGAGTCATGATGGAATCTGGTTTTTCATAAATCAAAAATAAAATCCATTGAAATCACTTTCCATTTCTACATAGGAACATCATGTGGATAAAAATATCCTCCTGTATGTTGATGTTCTACCTTCACTTTCAAGCATTTAAGGCATCTTTCCATAAATTGTGCTATGTTCTTTTTCATTCCATTCTAATAAAAGTTATGTTTAAGGTCTTCTCTCATCTTTGTACCTCTTGGATATGCTGCATACGAGGGATGATGAGCTTCTTGCATTATCAAATTTCTAAAATTTCCCTTCTTTGGGATGACTATTTTTTTCCTTAAAATACAAAATTCCATCTTTTTTAGTGAAATCTTGAGATGATGGGGTACCTTTCCCTATCAATTTTTGGATGGATGTGCAATATGGGTCTTCTTGGTGAAAAACTCTTACTTGGTCAAATAATTCAAATTGGCTTCTTTTCATGGCATTGATAAGTCATCTATGAATTAGAGCATCTACCACTTTATTTTCCTTTCTTTTGATGTATTTGATACCAAAATCATATTTAGCTATGAATTCCATCCATCACCTTTGTCTAGCATTTATATCTAGCTAAGCGAAAAGATAATTCAAAATTTGATGATCCATTTCATGTTTGAAAGGATTTCCTAAAAGGTAGTGTCTCCACATTTTGAGTGCATGGACTATGACTGCCATCTCAAGATCATGATTTGCATAGTTTAGCTCATGTATTTTTCACTTTTCTAGATTCAAATGCCACTAAATTTCCTTTTTGTGATAACACACCACCCAAACCGTCTAATGAAGCATCTGTACGTATAAAAAAATCATCATGTGGGTTAAGGATAGTGAGAACTGGTTCTATGGTAAGCTTTTCTTTCAAATTTGCAAAATCTTTTTCACACTTTTCTATCCATTTGAACACCTTATTTTTCTTTTGAAGGCTAGTGATGGGATTGGCTATTTTTAAAAAATCTTTAACAAATCTTTGATAGTACCTAGCTAATCCTATAAAAATCCTTACCTTAGTCACATTTGTTAGTGCAAGCCAACTCATTATTGCTTCCACTTTCTTGGGATCAACTAAAATTCCTTTTTTAGAAATGATGTGGCCTAGATATTGAATGTGGGAAACATAAAATTCACACATTGAAAACTTTTGATATAATTTATTTCTTCTCAACACTTCTAGAGCTAACCATAAATGATGATTATGTTCCTCTTCATTCTTTGACTATATGAGGATATAATCCAAAAATTCTAACACAAACTTCTCTAGGTATTCCCGATAGACATTATTCATCAAGTTCATGAATGTTGTAGGAACATGCATTAACCCAAAAGGTAATACAACAAACTCATAATGTCCATACCTAGTTTTAAAAGTTGTCTTATAGGTGTCTAATCCCTTAATTCTCAATTGATGATATCTTGATCTTAGATCTATCTTAGAGAAAATGGCAACATCCTTGAATTGGTTGAACAAGTCATCAATCATATGTAGAGGATACCTATTCTTGATGGTGACCTTGTTCAACATCCTATAATCAATACACAACCTAGGAGTTCTATATTTATTTTTTATAAAATACATAGGAGTACCCCATGGTGACATACTAGGTTTTATCAACCTTTTTTCTAATAAATCTTGTAATTGTACTTTTAACTCCTACATCTCAATGGTATTCATTCTATATGGGGTTCTAGATATAGGTTCATCTCCTGGCACTAAATCTATTGAGAAGTCAATTTCTCTTTTTGGGGGTAATCCAGGTAGATCTTTAGGCAATACATATTTGTATTCTTTTGACATAGGGTATTTATTTAAAAAATCTACCTCTTTATCCTCTTGTTCCACTTCCTTACCTTTGACTGCATAAATAATCTCCCTTTTCCTAATACTTCTTTTAACTTGCATGGTTACAATCAAATAAGGCTTAAAATATCCTTGATCATTATACACCATGTATTAGGTTTGAGATAAATCAGTGTATTCTACCCATATTTATTGAAATTCAATTAAATCTTTGTGGACCATCAACCAATCCATTCCTAAGATGATATTATAAGAGGCTAGAGGAACCACATACAAATCCCACACAATATACCCCTTGGGTAATTCTAGTTCAATATTCCTAAATCATTATCTAATAAGGTATTTAGGACCTAATCCAAACTCCACTTGCCACCCATTTACCAAAAATTACCATACCTTTGACATGTCCTTAACAAACAAATTTGAAATAAAACTATCTATAGCACCATAATCTATCAAGATCTTATAGGATTTTTTTTTTAAATTCACAAAGAAGTTGGAGAGGTGTGGCTTGTCCTCTAGTTTATCTCAATCTTGAAGAGGTGTCGCTTGTCCTCTGGTCTATCTCGATCTTGGAGAGGTGTGGCTTGTCCTTTGGTCTTCAAGGGAAACTGATTGGCATAATGAATTCTACCACAATTCCAACATCCATCTTGAGGAGCTTTCTTTTGTTATGGAGACTTGTCTCTAGGTGTATTTTGATTTCCTCTTTGATCTTGAAACCCTTGACCATGGTTTCTTAAACCTTGGTTTCCATTCCCAAGATTATGATGTTACTAATGAAACTATTGATTCTTCCTATATAAACCCTTCTTCTTATAACCCTTATTTTCAAATGACCTCTTCTCAAATTTGGAGGGATTACCATACTTGTAGCTATGATTATAGTCCTTGATCTTTTTGTTACTTATTTATTATGCTTAATGCTCTACAATGTTACTCTTCTAATGGATTTCCTTATCTTTTTCATCCAAAATCTTATAGTTCACAAATATCTTCTTGATACCCAAGTTACTTTCTTCCCTTTTGGCAAGTTCATACATCTCTTCTAGCATTTTGGGGTTCAGTACATTTACCATAGTCTTAATCTTGGGATCTAGCCCCACAAGGAATCTATACACCTTCATGTGATTTTTATCTTCTAGGATGTACTTAAGAAGCCTAAAATATCTCTGATGGTAGCTCTAAACACTCATGGATCCTTGCTAAAAAGTATAGTATTCCTCATGTACTTTCTCTAATAGTAAACATGAGGAATGAATATCTTTAGGTACTAGATTTCACTTTAGGTACTAGATTTCATGCTCAATCTTTTATGCATTCCACCACTATAGAGCAATATCTTAAAAAATTTATATATCCCATACCATTTTATTCTTCAACAATAAGTATTTCATTAAGAAGTAGGTTTTTATTTCTTCTAACCATACTTCCACTTGTTCGCCTTCTTACTTACCATTAAATTTTAGGATTTGAGCCTTCTTAAGATTCATTGCAAGTTTTTGCTCAATTCTTGCATGAATCTGATCATTTATCCCTGTAGGTCTTTCTTTTCCTAGAAAAGCATCTTCTCTTGGAGGTTCATCACATTGATTTAGCAAATTGTTTATTATCTCTTGTTGCTCTACCACTTGCTCTTGTAATCTCATGATGGCTTCTTCTCCTCCATTATTTTAGATGGAATGACTTGAAGAACTCTCATTCTCATTGTTGGGAACCCTTCTATTAGCATTTCTCATTATTCTATTTCTTGCAATTTGGACCTTAATATTTGCATTTCAGCCCCTAACATTTTTTTGGTTTTCCCTAGCATTGATATTCATGGGAAGGCCATTTTCGACACCTTGTCACTATTTTCCCATAGCTCTTGTTACATGTCTTAGAATTTCCATAATTTGAGTCCACCAAATGGTATTGTTATTAGGCTCAAGCATACTCATCTTAACTTCCTAAACTCTTACAATAAAAGAATCTTGGACCATAGGCTTAAGAGTTTAAAATTAATGCTATGATACCAATGAAATGCATCCTCCTATTCCTGACATCTAAAATACTAAAATTTCATACCTTATTTTTTTTTATAAGTTTAAACACTCAAATGATCTAGGAATGGATCTAAATGATCTTATTAGCATTTCTAGCTAGTCAACACCCATATGGTAAGATTTGTTAAAGTCTAAATTAACCAACCTTGATAAAATCTCTTCTAGTGTTCACTCCATAATGCTCATCCTATTAAGGAGATGCCTCATAAGTGACCCCACCATTTCCACTTCATGAACTATGTAATAGATATTTTGGACATGATATATTGGTTTCCTACTCGGGGCCCATATCACTTGAGATAATGTACATCCACTAGGTTACACATCCTCTCCTAATGATAACCCTCTGACTCATAGGAGTAGATAGTTTTTCCTAGTAAAACTTCCTTATGAGTGGGAAAATATCATTGCCTATGGAATGGTCATCATACTCCAATGTGCTAAACTGCAAGTAGCATGACTACTAAATTACCTTCACACAGTAACCATATATTAATCAACTACTACCCTCATCTAAAACCCTATCAAAGATATGAGACACCAGCCTAACCATACCTATTAGCTAGGCTCACCATGGGATATGGCATCCCCATGCCCATATCTTAGGGATCCATGGGTATCAAAGAAATACCCTCGAGTGGTTTGTATAGTCTAATTGATTTTAAGTAAGGTTATAAGATGAAAACCATCCATCACATATCATTCCTAATTAATGATCTCAATTCAATTATTAGGATTACTAATATCATATGTAGGAAGATTCAATACCAAGCTTACTCAAGAGGTCAAACAAGGTATTTGGAAGTACTATAATTATTCCATATGCATAGTACTATGTAATTAGTACTACTTTATAAAAGTTTTCATACTAGTTTTTAGTAACATACCTTGAGATGACACTAAAGTTAGCTACTTCTATAAAAGCAGTGCAACACAAAGTGGTCCTTACTCAAGGAATATTCTTATTATTTACTGAGGAAGGTTCAACTAATGAATATTCTACATCATTTTCCTTCATTACAAATCCTTCCAAAAATTCCCTTTTTGGTCGAATCGATTCCTTTAGGGTTATTCTTTTCTCTAGGTTACTATTAATTTTGTCTTTCCCTTATATCATTACTCATGTATTATACTAAAAGATTCATTTATGTATTTTTAAGTTGTATTAGGTTTTACCCTATACATATCTAGACTTAATCAATGAATCTTAGTAACATCACTATCATACAAAAAGGTTTTATCTTTTAAGAAATATAAATTCACCAATAAACTAATTTCATTTGCTTGCATTTTGATCCCTTTAATATACTAGAATTCTTAAGATCTCCTAAGTCTTTATTCATTGTATTGATAACATTTCTCTTATTTGATCCCATTTTGTTCTCTTTTCACTATTCAAGGCTCCCTAAGTTTTCTTCCAT
>Ga0068628_1000208_pt1 | contig 17258 bp, 22 predicted proteins | sample InSIn2gowninarea_FD_77431 | JGI IMG/M metagenome (GOLD analysis project Ga0068628, IMG submission 77431) | Clean room microbial communities from NASA Spacecraft Assembly Facility at Jet Propulsion Laboratory, Pasadena, California, USA -... ... | reverse complement strand
GGTGTAGGATTCCTAGCAGTGGGTCATACAGTAATGCCTTAACCGCGATTTAGCACAAAGGCAAGTAAGTTGTCTTTGTTGTTAGGAAGGGTGTGATAGCTATAGCAAGCCAATGAAGGTGCATGAGAGGTTATAACACACTGAGGTTGAGGTGAGTGCACCCCTTGGAAACCTGTAATAGTACATAGCTTGGAAGGGAACACACAAGTGAAGATGCATCACAAGCTGGAAAGCAAGTTAGCGAGCAATCCAAAGTGATGGTTAAACCAACAACACATTTAAGAAAGATACATACATACTTATATAGAATAGTCCATGCATGCATGTGTAAGAAAACAAATACATATATCATTTAGAGTAAACCAAATATCATAGAATACAATATAACATATGCATGAAACATGTTGGCTCTTTTATATTAAGTGTAAGTTCCAGACATACATTACATCCATGTCCAACAACTAGTTCCAATAGTGGAACGTTACAGCCACAACTGCTTGCTCCTCCAAAGAGATGTACTAGCTTTGCACAGTGGAGAAGTCAAGGCTTGTTACAATACTGTCCAAGCTTTCTCTAAGATACTTCTATCGAAGCTTGGCTGATCAAAAGACTTTACAATGAGTTAAGAGGTTCTATTATAACAAAGGGTGTGTTGACCCTTGACATTCCCCTTTGTGACAGTTCATCTACCCTCATGACTCTTCATCTACTCTGTGACTGTTACATCCAACTATTGACACTTGAAATTCCACTTGGCACAACATTACATTACAATGCACATGTGCTCATGTGATACAAAATGGCTTGAGCAATCCATGCAAGACATCACTAACACTCGGTCTGTTGTGGTGAGACCAACTCTTTGACATGCTTATGATGGTGAAGGTGGTGAGCTGATGCCAAGCTTGGTTATCTGTGATGGTGTGCATGCACCCCATGGTGCCATCCTGCTGAAACGAACTCTTGCCTCCATTGTATCCGAGTGCATTGGTGTGGCCCCTTCATACAACTTGTCTGCTACCATGCACATGGTCTTCTTGGTGCAACTGAACCGGAAACACACTAATGCATAGTGTTTGTGCTGATCTTCTAGTGTGTGTTGGTGGTCATGCACATCAACTATCAACTACATGTTCAGCTCCAGTTGGACTTGCTTCTTGTCATCGCCTTGGTGAGTGTGTTGAATGGGTTGGATCACATGTGTGCGCACAATGAAATGCATGTTGCTGAATCCCTTGCATGCAATCAACAACACTACTCACCATGTCTTCTCCATGCCACTTGCTAGGATGGATCTATAACTTGTACCAGCACATTTCATTCGCGAGTGCAGGTTGCGCCCCCTGTTGTTCCTGTTCCTACTGCAACTCATTCGCTTGTCTGTGTAGATCATGTTCTTCCTTGAGTTGTTTCTTCAGCACATGAAACTCCTTCTTTGTTCCATATTCTGTCTTCGTGCAATCGCGCCGTCACCTCATAGCCTAAGTCTCCAAAGTTGCTTTCATCATCAGTGGATTTTCTTGAGATTGCAACTTTGTTCTGCCTCTCTGTTGTCAACAACCTTCCTCTTGCATTCGTTGCATCCAGTATCCTACCTTCAACTGTTATTCATGATGCTACTCTTTTTGATGTTGTTGTTGTCATGTTTTGATGTCCTTGTCTACAAATGAGTTGATGTCTTCATGGGTAGGGAAGTTCATAGACACTTGATCGACTCCATCCCCAAGTGTGCTCTAAAAGGTGCATTTGTCTTTGCTCTCCTGGAAACCATTGTACATGTACTGCTAAGAGGAAAATGAACACCTGCGATACTTGGAGACATGGCAACACTCATGGCAAGAAATATGTCAGTCGAAATCCAAAATGAACTTGAGAACTGACTTGCAACATACCTGGGTGACTGATCATGGAGGTTGCGCAATTTCTGCTAGGAGGTCGGGACACTGACTGCCAAGACTGCACAAGACACAGTCTAGGTTGCTGGGACATTGGTTGATTGCTAGAACTGCATAATGCACAGTCCAGTGTGGCTATTGACTATTGGAATTGCGCAATGCGCAATCTCAGCTGGCAATGGCTGCAGGTTCAGTGACTGCATTGCGCAATGCATAATCTTAGCTAGCAATGGCTCCAGGTTCAGTGACTGCATTGTGCAATTTTTTGATCCAACTGTCACTGTCCCTTACAAATGCACAAAACGGTCCTAGAGGATAGTGCCTGGAATAAATACGCATTTTTGGAGAGGAAGACAGAGCCTTCCTTCCCTAGATTGTGCAATGTTGTCTCAGTGAAGGCAGAGTCTGGGCCATGTTTGGCCAGACTCGCCAACGGTCAACTGAAAGCAAATATGACATTGAATGCATGGTGACACTAAGTGAAAGCAGAAGTGATTGATTGTTCATGCAAACATTGAATGAAAGATTCAGTAAACAAATCAACATGCATGTGGGTGAAGCGAGTTGCTGAATTGGTGACCATTCGTGCAAAATAGTTTCATGCATGCGACAATAGTGAGATAGCAACGAAAAATGAAATGGTGCTAGTATGTATCAAAATGATAGCGAGCACTCACTGAAATCAAGCAAACAACATTCATATGAATCGAAACACAAAAAGTGCCCAAAATGCAACACAAGACATCGAAAGCAAGCTTACCCCAAAACAACTGAGTTGAATGTGCCAAGAAATCCTAGATGCAATGTGGGATGTCAGAGCTACAAGGTTGATGTGAGGAATGAGCTCTATAGCATTCAGGTGTGAGTTTTGATAAAATCGAGGTTGTGATGCGTATGCCACAAATCTAGGGAAAGCGACACTTGGTGGGAGGTTTCTGAAATGATACTTGCATGTAACCTCCAACTGCCAAAAATAGATCCTTGCAACCAGGGATGCCTTTGCATGTTGTCTTGGGAGAAGCCTCCCATGCATGCGAGTCTGTTTTTCTTGGTCCCAGAGGAAACGGTCAACTCTGTTGCACATGCAAGATGCTGCTCAACTGCTGGGAGAAAATGTGGATTTCTGGCTGGGAGATATGTTGGTTGCTTAGAAGATTTTCACAATCTCTGGGCAGAGCAGTTGACTGCTGCCTAGATTTTTGCAAATTCTAGGCTGAGTAGCCTAACTGGGAAGGATTGTGCAATTTTCTGGGTGAAGTTTGCTCAGCAGAATTGTGCAATTCTAGGGCCCAAGAGGCTGTAAGTCAGGATTGCGCAATTTCTGGAGGGAAGGTTGGCTGCCCTCCAGATTTGCACAAATTCTTGAAGGAGATGCTCAGCTTGCTATTGTGCCAAGTCCAGATGAACAACCTATGAGGGGAATGCATCAAGGTTTGATCGACAAGCTATCTTTCTGCAATAAAATCACTGGAGCTTGTGTACTTGACAAAGCAGGACATGCTGCTATGAAAGGTTGGTAGGGAGGCTCCAAAACAAAGCTAGGGTAAAATTTTGGAGGGTGGTTGTAGCTACTACAACACTTGGCGACACACTAGTAGAACTCCAGCTCTCTGAATGGACCTTATTCGTGAAAAGCAAGTCTAACACCTTTGGAAGTATTGTTCAGTTCTCAGCTTGTCTTGGTTTCACACTAGATTGATTGTAAGATGTAGCACCTGCTAAGCTCTTGGTCGGTTGACACAAATTCCAAGCCAAGTAAACAAATTTGTTTCATCTCGGGTGTTGCTCCACTACCAACAAGCCTGGATAGTACCCCGACGGAGTGACATAGGAACACAAGCACGGATCTACTACTAGTGAGCTTGGTCAGTACCCTGATGGAGTTACTTGCATCACCTCTCTGCGTAGGAAGCCTTTCTCTTCTTTCGCCTTATTCATTTTTCACTTTTTCACTTTTTCAACTTTTCTCACTTTTTCATTTTTTCATTTTTCATCTTCATAACTGTGCATAACACTTATTCATTTCAAAGGCGGAAGACGGATCCTGATTTATTGAGAGAAGAAGAGGTTGTTCCTATAGAGAAGTAGTTTATTATACCTCTGACGTGCCTATTAAGGTTTTCCCCCTTACCTTACTCTACTTGATTGAGCTGACTAGGATTAACCCAAAAACAATCGACTAGAGTAGGTGATACTAGTGAGCGCGCCAGCATTTTGTTTTCACCAAGGTTCACTTTGAACAGTACATATTTTCCTTCGACATATCATGGAATAAAAGTAAGAATTTTTTCATACAGAGGAAAAATGACAGATAACCAAGTATTGATAGCTGCACAAGGCCTCTTATACTTTACCTAGCTTGTTTAAAGAGTCATACATGGTTTCATGTGAAACTATCCTATGAACGAAACAAGCAAACTAACAAACAACAAAGCAAATAAAAAGTAGAAGAAAAAGTGAATGAAAAGCGAGTAAGAAAACAAGCAAGCAAGCAAACAAACAAACAAAGAAAGTAAGCAAACAAGCATGCAAGCAAACCAACTGAAAGAAAACACTACTCCTACTCCTAAGCTAACAGTGCATGGGCCATCTCATGTGAAGTGATACTTCCAATGCAGCCACCGGCGCATTGGTTGACCCATGTTGGTGAAGGCATGGTTCACGAACAAGACTTCTATGCGAACCAGCAATCAAGAAATATATAACAATGAAGACAAGCACACTTCAAGTTTACAAGTGACCACAGAATAGAGATGAGTGAAAGTGCATGACATGCACTCTGTGGAGCTGCCATGGTGTTGTGCTACACTGCATGCAGATGTTAAGTGTGTGCACTCTCTTAACTGTGACATGCAAGCAAACATGAGAAAGGTAGATCACTTGTGTTGTGCATGTGTGCTTGCTATGTAAGATTCCTCCAATGCATGAGCAATGGGATCATGTAGTTCGAGTGGAGGAAGTGAAATATGGGTGTTTGGTTGATCTTCTATGCAAAGCATAGAGTGATGAGGAGCCTTGAGTGTTTCAAAAATTTCCTGACCAAAAGTGAAACCAACCTTAGGACAGTGAGGGTTTGACATAACCATTAGCTCAGGCTGAAGTGCCTCAACAATAGACTTCATTGAACGATATATCATCATAGACCAATGTCTTGGACATATTAACAATGATTGGATCAACATCATGATCAAATGAGGAAGTGAATAGATCGCAACAACCAAGATTAGAAAATTTGAGATGTTCATCGACATCATCATGATTTGATGAATCAGACAGAGGGGTAGATGGGAAGCAACGATGTTCACCCTCTATGTTTTTAGGAAAGATAGATGACAGATTGGGTAGATTTTTTGAAGAAGATGTGTCCTCTCTAAAATGTAATGATATACTAACATCCAACGTGTCGTGTGAATGATCAGAAGTAGAAACATCCGGAAATGGGTTTGCATAGGGAAAATCAGTAGTGGGAGAATCACAAGGGATGTCAGGGTGAAGCGGATGAGGTGCGGCTAAAAAAGAGTCATCTTTAACCGCGAGTTCTTTGAATTCCTGCACATGTTCATCATGAATGATGGCACAGGTTGGATGCGTAACACTAACTCCGTAGACAACTTGATCCTTGTTCACAATAGGTGAGGAGTTCGTAATGGAAGAACACAAGACAATATAATCTGGAGGATCAATAGAACATGAGGATGGAGGTCAAGGGAATGAATCCACATGACAACCAACAGGCTTGCAATCCAAATCTACATAGATATCAAGATCAGGTGGGGTGGGAGGATGTGACAGTTCAATAGAGGTGTGTGCATGATCTCCCATCTCACTTCGCGGTGATGGAGTTTCTTGATGAGGTGAAGGCGGATAGTCACTTGTGACAACAACTATGAATGCCTGTGATTGTGCAATTCCATCACCAGAGTATAAGCGAGATTCTAGTGATTTCAAGAATTGCATATTTTGAGATATGTGAAGAAGATACTCAAATCTCCCATCGAGAAATTCCCAGTCAATATCATCTTCGGGGAATTGGTATGCAACATTACAAAAGCGCGTGTAAAACTGCTCAACAGATTCATTGGGTGCTTTTCATAATTCCATAATTCCTTTGTGGAATGCTTTACAGTTAAAGTGATTTAAATCTCGGTCTATCTTTGCGACTAGATGAGCAAGAGAATGAATAGATTTTTTGGGCAGTGTGGCACACTAGTGAATTGGGTTCCCTCGAAGCGTGTAGATGAACAACATGTAGCTAATGTATTCTTCAAAGAATCCATGTATTTCACATGAGCCTAAAACACCGACCGTGTGCCTAAATAAGGCTACGTAGCCTCCACCATCATATGTTTTATGAGACAAGTTATCCGAGAGCTTTTCCGAGATAATGAAGTCATTTCCATAGGACATGCACTCCGGAAGAGAAACTCAGTAGTTAGTCACGATAGATGTGTAGATATTCAAAAACAGATGTGAGGACTCATCTTGTCATCTGGCCCTTCTTCTAGTGCCAAAATGTTGACGGTGCTAGACTGGCCAACATGTGATGGGATCTCCATGGTAAGAAGTCCCAATTAGACCTCAGAACATTAGGTGTAGGATTCCTAGCAGTGGGTCTTACGGTAATACCTTGACCGTGATTTCACACAAAGGCAAGTAAGATGTCTTTGTTGGTAGCAAGGGTGTGATAGCTGCAACAAGCTAAGGAAGGTGCATGAGAAGTTCTAACACACTAGGGTGAGGTGAGTGCACCCCTTGGAAACCTGTAATAGTGCGTGGCTTGGAAGGGAACACACAAGCGAAAATGGATCACAAGCTAGAAAGAAAGTTAGCGAGCAATCCAAAGTGATGGTTAAACCAACAATACATTTAAGAAAGATTCATACATACTTATACAGAATAGTCCATACATGCATGCGTAAGCAAACAAATACATATATCATTTAGAGTAAACAAGATAGCATAGAATACAATACAACATATGCATGAAATGTGTTGGCTCTATTATATTAAGTGTAATTTCCAGCCATACAATACATCCATGTCCAACCACTAGTTCCAATAGTGGAATATTACAGCCACAACCGCCTGCTCCTCCAAAGAGATGTACTAGATTTGTGATGAGCCTCATAAATGGGTAATTATATGGGCTCATTTTACCTCCTAACCTAGTCAAATCAACCATTCTCTTAGCTTATTGTATGATTTTTTGATTATATTTATGCTTATGGAGTGAGTTGAGTTAGTTATGATGCCATGCAATCTAACATGTGTTTAATGTAGACTATTGATGAATTTTGAAGTCAAAGTCAAGGATCCAGTGGGCAAAGGGCAGCAATAACTCAAAGTGGACAAAGGAGAGGACTTATAGGAGGGAATTCCCCTCATTTATTACTCCTCACTTCGAATTCCCCTTCATTCAGCTCGGACTACAAGCAGCTAAATCATGCACTAGAAGGTAGTCGAGCAAGTGGAGGATGACTGATGATTATCTCAAGTTTTGGGAGCCAAGCCTCCCTGATTTTAAGGAAGCTATTGCTAGCTTCATTTGTATAAGTAGAGAGGCCTAGGGTCTCACTAGGGTCAGATTTTTGTTGAATTTTTCTTATGTAAACTCTGCTCCAACTTCGAGCTCATTATTTTTTGAGATAGTTTCATGTAATCTTGCTATTATTTTGGAAATAAAGATGGAATCCTTTTTGAGCTAGCACTGAGTTACCTCATATGGCTAAAGCTCTTAGGTTAGGGCCCAATCCAAATAGCCAAGCTCCTCTTTACTTGTATTTGTATGTTTATTTCAGTTTGTAGATTAGGTTGCTGTTAAATGTATTTCTTTGATGGTTAAGAATAGGTTTCTTTTGATGATTCAGTAGTTTGCTTCCATTTGTGCTTTATATAGCAGGTTAAGTAGTGATAAAGAGAAGATTCAAAAGGCTAGCAATAGTTCCTTGGCCTCTCTTCTTCCCTTTGGGACCATTATTTGAGGCAAAGACCCTCTTGCTGCCCCAAAAACACAGATTTTCCTCATTCATAGGACTTCTAGTGTTTGCAGCTTTTTAGTAGGTGAATAGTCTAGTTATGCTTTGCTTCAGATCTTCTTCATCATGCTCACTTCTTTATTTGTAATAGTATTCTTTTATGCTCTATTTTCTTTCAAAATTTCTCAGTATTTCCTTTCATAGATCATAGTTTAAACTAGATTGATGCAAAACTCTGTTTTTCTAGATGCACTCATTTCATTGCTTGTTTGATCTTATTGGTTGACTATCAGTTCCTTTGCAGTAGATTTTTTCTTGTAGTAGGCCAGCATATCAGCCATCACATCCTCCATCTGATCCATGCCCTACAGGTTGCCCAAACCTCACCTCAATTTTGCCTTAGTTTCCTGCATTTTCCATAGAACTTCTTCCTCTCTCTTTGAGCAAACCCAATCCTATTCCTCTCTCCTGGTGATTCTTGGTAGACCCTAGGTGCCCTAACACCTCATTCCAACCTTCATCCACCTTTTCCACCCACTCTCACACCCTCAAAACAGTGAAAACTGCTCTCAGCCTCCTCTTGTAGGCCTCCTGTTGTGGCCTTGTTTTCCTCCTATAGATTTCATGTGTCCTTCTGTAGATTTTCTTGTAGGCTTTCTTTTGAAGGCCGAGTGTGGGAATAGCCTCCAGAAGGCCACTTGAGACCTCCTAGGACCCATCCACACCATCCTACATCCTCTCAAGTCCCAAAGCCACCCTCCAACGCCACCTATTCACTGCCACATTCACACACAATAAATTATATGCATGTCAAATTCACATTTAAATAGATAAAAATCCAAAAAGATGTTTTTTGCTTATTTACTTCTAGAAATATCTTAGTTAGATGTTGTTTACTTCCTTGAGTAGGTAATGACATTCCTTTCATGGTTTTCATAGTGCATGTTGCAAAAGTAGGATTAGTTGGTTAATTAAGGCTTACTAGGTTTTCTTTGCATTTCAGTCTTTCTCCTTTCTACAGTTAGAGTAGCATCTATAGAGTAATCTTTCTCTCCTTTCTTCACATATAGAGCTTCTTCTGGAATCCATAGAAGTTGGCTTGAGCTCCTAGTGATCTTGCGCTGGCTGACCAAGTCACAACCTACAGTAAGAACTAGTACTTGTGCATACAGCGTTGACGCTTCCAAGTTTTTTACAAACTACCGGGTTGATAAGAGTAAAGTAGGAAGCCCAGGAGTTGCAGCATTATTACTGCAATACTGGTGCTCACCATCTTTTTGGCACTGTTGTTAGGGAAGCGTCATAGTATTCTGTGATTGCTGTTTTTTTCTATTTTCTATTACAACATTCTGCTAATAGTTTATTTCAGCAAAAGTAGACTAGTCCTTTTGTTTCCTTTCAAGTTCTGCATTTCCTTGCTTTCCTTTTCAAATTCTGCAAATTTCATTTCAACAAGTTCATTTTAGTTAGTTGCAATTTGTTTTGTTCAATCAATTTTAGTTTTGCAGGTACTATCAGTGTGGGGAAAAAATAAACAAAAACCAACCAAAAAGATTTCCTTTCATGCCTCATAGGAATAGAGATAACTCAGGAAAATTTTTGCCCAACACCCCCACTGTTTCACACAACCAACCTTCTCTCTTCTTTGGCAACTGCAATTAAGAAGAACCCTTAGGTGAACATCAAGACATATTTGAAGAACCTATAGGGGAATAAGAAGAAGAAAACAATTCTTTGGAGCCAATGGCTGAACACAAAAATGCTACGGGTAATGGAGAGAGAATAGAGGGTACCTTTCCCATTCGGGAGACCAATGCGGATACCAAAATGAAGAATATAAGCCCTTCCGCCCTACCTCATTTCCATGGTTTGACTACAGAAGATTCTAACACCTTTCTGTTCAAGTTTGTTGTTATCTATTGAACCTATGACTATGTAGAAGATAAGCAAAAGTTGAAAATGTTCCCTTCTACTCTCAAGGATGCAACACTATGTTGGTTCATGGGATTACCTGGCAATAGCATCACAACTTGGGCTCAGATGCAGCAAGCCTTTAACAACAAGTATCGAGACTACTGTAGGTCAAAATATACTAAAGAAGAAATTTTCCGAATGACTATAGGAAGTGATGAGTCCCTGGAAGACTACGAAGAGAGGTTCCAACTAAGTAACAAAAGGGCCAGGTGTACACCTGACCCTGAGTCTCTCAAGTTGGTCTTGCTCAGAGGAATTTGGGAAGATCTTTTAGACACCCTCCATCTACTAGCCGGGGGAGACATCTACCAACTATCCTATGAGGACATAAAGACTGGTTTTAGAAACCATTCTAGAGAAGCCAAAAAGAAAGGTAGGGGGAGTCAACCCATAGCCGGTACCTCTTCCTCTAACTCATCCATTAAAGGAGAAAATGGAAACATGCTGGAAGACTTCAAGAGTGAGATGCTGCAGACTCTTGCTATGCAAATGGACACATTACATATCAAAAGGAAACAAGAGGAAGCAAAGAGGGCTTTGGCCATTTTTTTCCCTAGATGCACCAGGAGGCATCCTAGGAATGAATGCCCATTGAACTCTATAGAGGTTTGTTCAGTCTGTGAAGAGAATCATTCTATAGATAAGTGCCCTTCCTTGCTCGAACTTAAAGCTGTATGTCAAGGGGCTAAGGGAGTCACTGAACATCTCTATTACATAAACCAAAAGAGGCCGCATGGACCTAAACCATACCAGTAGGGGATGCAAGGGACATCTCAAGCATACTACAACCCCAACCCTTCTTGGGGCCCCCCTGCTCATCCTTCCTGGACCACACCTCCTCCTTGGTCCTTCACATCTCAATATCATGCCCAACCAACCACCCATTCATTTCAAACCTATGCTCAGCTGCAGCCTTAGTGGAATGCATCTCATCAGGGGTGGAGGCCCCAATACAACTCTCCTCCTACTCTTTTTCTTCCACCACCTGCCCAACCACAACCATTACCTCCTGCTCCACCAAAGCAACCCCAAATGCCTGCCCAACCAAATCCAAACCCAAACAATAGATAGGCTCAGCAAGTGTATAGTGGGGAGCTGTCATGCCCGACTTATGCTATGGATTTTCAGGAAATTAACTTGCGATTTGAAAAGGTTCTCCCAGATAGCCAACCTCCGCCCAAGGAGGTTGAGGAAGATAAAGAGGAAAGTGAACCTAAAGCAAATCCACCCTTTCCTAAGAGACTGTCTGCGACAGTCCAACCTACCCGAGAAGAAACTGAACTCCTGGGAGAATTGAAACATTTATGTGTGAAGATACCATTTCTCCAAGCCATAAAATATGTGCCTATCTACAATAGGTTGATCAAAGAGAAGTGCTTTAGGCATCCAAGAAGGCATAAGAGAGATGCCCCAACCATCAATGTCATAGGGCAACTGTTCGACCTGATGTTAGGGCAGGTAATCTGTCCAAAATATCAGGACCCTAGAAGCCTAGTAGTTGATGTCCACATCAATGGCACCATGATCCCACACACCTTGATTGATATGGGAGTTGCCATTAATGTGATGAAAAAGGACACAATGCTCAAACTCAACCTCCAAGGCTCCTTGAGGAAGACCACGATTGTGCTATAGCTTGCAGACCACTCCACCATGACCACTGAGGGGATTGTGGAAGATGTGATGGTCTCCATTGGTTCTTGGGAGTACCTTGCTAATTTCTTAGTTCTCCAGCCAAAGGCAAAGCTCATTGGGTATCCTCTCATTCTGGGAAGACCCTGGTTGGCTACCACCAATGCCTACATCAGCTGTCGAGCTGGGAACATCACCATAAAGAACAAGCACATGTCCAAATAGTTAATCCTATATCCTCCTGCCCAACCCTTGCTAGAACATGATCTACCTCTCTATTTGGAGGAGGAAGATGAGGATGAAGTCTATTCTGCACTGCTTTGTGCATTAGAAATTGCCATGGGGGGAAATCGCAAGATGAGGATGATATGATTGAAAATCTGATTCAGAATCCACCTTCCAGTGTATCACCATTAAAGGACATAGTAAGAGAAACCCAAAATAACCCCTCAACTAATCTTTGTGCAGCCGACTCCACTCCTCTCCGTGTTAATAATATAGAGTTCGGCCCAGAAAGAACCTTGAAAATCAATCCATCCCTATCCACTTCCCAGGAGAAGGAACTATGTAGCTAGCTAAGAAAACACCTAGACACCTTTGGCTGGAGCTATAAGGAAATGAAGGGAGTGCACCCTTCAGTATGCACTCATCATAAATACATCAAGGAGGATTTCAAGTGAGTGAGTTAGCCTCAAAGGAGGATGAATCTTAAAGATATTGTTAAGGAAGAACTGCAAAAATTACTTGATGCAGGATTCATCTATCCCATCTCTGATAATGAATGGGTCTCTCCTTTGGTGCTAGCGCCAAAGAAAAATGGTAAGTGGAGAATTTGTGTCGGCTATCGGGAATTGAACAAAGCCATTAAAAAGGACCATTTTCCTTTACCTTTCATAGATCAAGTGTTAGATGGTCTGGCAGGGAAAAAGTTTTTCTCTTTCCTAGATGGGTTTAGCGGGTACAATCAGATTCAAATTGGCCCGGAAAACCAAGATAAGACCACTTTCACTTGTCCTCAGGGTACCTTTGCATACCGGGTCCTTCCTTTTGGCTTGTGCAATGCTCCAGCCACTTTCCAACGAGTGGTATTGAGTATATTTTCTGAACTGGTTCATGATGCAGTAGAAGTATACATGGATGATTTTACTCCTTATGGTTCTGACTTTCAGGAAGCTTTGTCTAACTTAGGAAAAGTTCTGGATAAGTGTGTTGAGATGAACCTTTCCCTCAGTTCGGAAAAATGTGAACTATTCATGACTAAAGGGACCATGCTAGGTCATACAATATCGCAACAAGGACTGCAGGTGGACCCCAACAAAATTGCCATCATCCAAAGGGTCCCACCTCCTCAAAAGGTGAGAGATGTCAGAAGTTTCCTAGGCTTAGCTGGGTATTACAGGAGATCCATTAAAGATTTCAGCAAGCTAGCTTCTCCTTTGTTTGGCTTCTTAGGCAGAGATGTTGAGTGCATATGGTTGGAAAACTATCAAGAAGCCCTAGATACCTTGAAGAGCAAGCTCGTGACTGCCCCAATTCTGAGAGGCCCAAACTGGGCCCTTACTTTCCACATTCACATAGATGCCTCGAACAAAGCAATAGGAGTAGCCTTAGGACAAATTGATGAAAACTTACCTTATGCCATATACTTATAAGCAAAAACTTGTCAGAGGTAGAGTTAAACTATACAGTGACGGAGAAGGAACTCCTAGCTGTCATGCATTCCCTAAATAAATTTAGACATTATATCACAGGCTATCAAACCTTTGTGCACACTGATCATGCTGCAATTAGATATTTAATGAACAAACTAGATGTAAATGCTTGCATTATTAGATGGTTGTTTTTGCTACAGCAGTTTGATTTAACCATTATTGACAAGCCTGGTAAAGAAAATGTTGTTGCTAACTTTTTGTCTAGAGTAAATTTGTCTACAGGTGAATAAGGAATGGTGGATGACCAAATGCTAGATGAACACCTGTTTGTTATCTCAATACTCTCCCCATGGTTTGCAGATATAGCAAACTACTTGGTTTCGGCATAATTCCCACCACACCTGTCCTCAAAAGAGAAGAGCAAGATTGTAAGAAAAAGCACCCCTTTCACCTGGATTGGGGGCAATCTCTTCAAACTTGGCCCAGATCACATCTTGAGAGGATGTGTCAGGAAGGAGGAAGTCTTTGACATCCTCCTGACCTATCATGATGGGCCTTGTGGAGGTCATTTTGCAGCAAAAATAATTGCCTTCAAGATATTGCAAGAAGGCTACCACTGGCCCACTCTTCATCAGGATGTGAGGAGATATACCAGCGAGTGTGATCGGTGTTAGAGGATGGAGAAACCTAATCCAAAGGATGAGATGCCCATGCAACCTCAAGTGACCTTTGAGCCATTTGAGAAGTGGGGCATGGACTTTGTGGGTCCTATCAACCCTCCTTCAAAGTAAAAACAATACATCATTGTGTGCACCGATTACCTAACAAAGTGGGCAGAGACAAAAGCAATCAAAGCAGCGACAGAGGAAAAAGTAGCTGTATTTTTGAGAGAGAACATATTCTACGAGTTCGGGTATCCAAGAAAGTTGGTCACAGATCAAGGTAGTCAGTTCACTTCCAATTTGATTGAAGACCTACTCACACGTCATAGAATCGAGCATAGGACTTTGACTCCTTACCATCCACAAGCCAATGGGCAGGTGGAGGTCACTAACAGAGCATTGGAAGGGATCTTGACAAAGGTAGTGAGCAGTAGCAGAACATACTCGGAAAACAGATTAGTTGAGGCCACTTGGGCCTACAACACAACATGGAAGACCACCACAAGGTTCACACCCTATGAGTTGGTCTATGGGAAGAAAGATTTGATGTCAATAGAATTTGAATTCAATACCCTAAGGATGGCAGCTCAGCTGGACCTAGACCTCAGCCATGCACAAAAAGAAAGATTACTTCAGCGCAATGGATTGGATGAACACAAATTGTAGGCCCTTCTCCATATAGAGGTAGTTCAACTTCAGAGAAATATATGGCATGACAAAAATATCAAGGAGAAGCAATTCCAAGAGGGATATTGGGCACTACTCTATTATTCAAGATACAAAGATTTCAAAGGCAAGCTGAGGGCAAGATGGCTAGGACCCTACACTGTGGAGAAATGCAATGACAATGGTTCAATTATGATCAGAACCATTGATGATGAAGCCATCCCCATGCTTGTCAATGGACACTGGTTGAAAGTCTACAAGAAACCCCTCTCCAAGTGAGAGTTCATTGAAGATCTGAATAAGATAGTGATGGTAGTGGAGCATGTCTTAGCCTCCACTTCACCCACTCATTGAAGAAAAAAAAGAGAAATAAAAATATAAGGACTCAAGTCAAAACCTCCATGAAGTGCTTGAGTCCCATCATTGGGTTGAAAACCTCTTTTGAGGCGGCCTAGTGATATCAAAAAAAAAAAGAGAGAGAAAAGAATAAGATCCCTAGGTGAAAACCTCCCTTGGAGGCAACCATGGTAGGAAATTAGGGTGAAAACCTCCTTGAGGCACCCTAGTTGTTTTCAAAAAGAAAAAAAAGGGGAAAAGGAAAAATGAATTTTCATTTGCATTGCAGGTTTGCAAGAGGACTACAGGAAGCAGAAGAAGCTGCCAAAGGAACCCAGACATGTACACCAACACCTATCCTATCTTCTCCACACTTTTCTCCATCATTTTTGGCATTTCTTTCACTCCACTGTGCTTCTTTTTCAAAAACTGTGTTTTCTACAGGAGGCTCCTGTAGGAATTACAGAGAGCCAGAAAGGAATTGAAAGGCAGTTTGAGGGATAGGGAAGCTTCATGAATAACCTATAAACCCTCCTACAGTCTTCAAACCTCCTTGCCATCATTTCCAAGCCTGCATCACAACCCCAAGAATCATTCTTCTCCTTGTCCAAGAAAAACACAGAAAAACAGTTTTTCAAGAAAAGAAAAAAACAAAAAAAATAGAGGAAGCAACACCATCCACCTCACTTGAAGCCTACCTATTGCCTCTCCATCTCTGTCTACATCTCTGGCATCCTCCGTGAAGCTCCAAGCATAGAAATAAGTTGAAGTTTCAAGGGGAGAAGCAGCTACAGGAGCTCTTGTAGGAATTCCTGTAGCAGCTGATCCCACTAAAATCTAGCACCAGCAGAAAGAGAGTGCAAACATGAAGGGTGAGAAGACACCTGAAGCTTAGATCTAGCCAGAGAAGAAACTGCACAAGACACAGCCACACATCAACAAGCAGATAGCATGCATAAAAAAAAATAAAGGCATGCAGGAGAGAGAGAGCCACAGTACCTCACAACAAATACATTCAGATCACAGGTAAGTAACTAACCCACTCCTCTGTTTGCATTTGTGTAATTAGAAGTCATGCAGAAGAAACGAGATGGTTGAGGTTGAAAGAGGGAAAGGTGGCCAGTTAACTTGGCCACCTTCATCTAGTTGACTCCACTCATCCGAGATGTCACCCATACGTGCGCACAATCAACTCAAGAAAGATGTCAATGACAGGTAGTGGAGGAAGTGTGAACTCTGATGCAATCATGAGGGATGATTACGAGGAGGGGCCATGATGACAAGGCAGGTGGGGGCCAATGGTCTGAATATAGCCAACGTATACTTTGCTAGCTCGCCCTCCATCACTAGAAATATCCATAAAGGGTAATAAGTACTCCTCCCTGAGCACTCTCACCACCTTTTCCTTCATTCTCTCCTCGTAACTCAGCTACAACAGTCTCCTTGTGCCCCCCAGCCTCATAACCATCGCCCTCCATCGATCTCTCCCATCTTCCTGCTCTCAGTGTTATCTACAGGAGCACTTACAAGTTCTACAGGAGCACCTACAAGAATTCTACAGTAGGGACAATAGGCTTCTACAGGAGGGGCAGTGAGTTGTTTTGAAGGGAGAAAACACGGGTTTTAGCACGATTTTCGGTCTGAGAAGGTAGGTTCCATGCATGCCCCCAGTGAATATCAATATATGCAAGCAGTTGTTTCAATTTGAGGAGGAAATAAAGCCTTTAGGAGGAGGAAATACATAAAAAATTTCTGCTTATTAAAAAAAAAAACCATAATCTCCTCTATTTCTATGTTTTTCTCAAAAATTGTTGTCTCCATCTCCACATTTGGTTTCCCAAAAGAGTATAAACAAAATGACAGGAGGATTTATGAGAAAGGAGCCCACCAACTCCACCAGGATCCATGCACATCCACAAGTGGTGGACATGTTCACAAGGGAAAATTGGATGAATTTATTTGAGAAATTCCGAGGGTTTGATGAGGAGATTTTCCAAGAGTTTGCTCTCTCTGGTACCCCACACAAGAACTCATGCCACTGTCACCTTTAGAGATCTTTCCATGGAGATAACCCCTAAATTTATCAGTAGGGTCACTACCCTTCCTCTTAGGCTGCCTTGAGTAAGGACGAGAAACCAATTGGCCAGGCTACCAAGAAAAACTTTTTCCAAAACAATGAAACCCCTGTAGAGGATAAAAATGGCATTAGAAGGGCTAGCATACCATATCCTTGGGATGAGGTTAGCTACCAAATAATCAAATACATTTCTTGTGAAGGGAGGTATGACATTGTCTATGGTTATCACTTTAGAATCCTTCATGAATTAAGGTATGGCATGGACACTCCAGCCCCTCAGAAGCTCAGCATCACCTACTTCCTCCTGCAGTCCCTCATTGACTCCAGCACTAAAGTTCAAGTAGGGAATTCAGAGCAGCTAGCTCACCATGGGTTAATCAAAATCCTAG
>Ga0068628_1000206_pt1 | contig 17297 bp, 11 predicted proteins | sample InSIn2gowninarea_FD_77431 | JGI IMG/M metagenome (GOLD analysis project Ga0068628, IMG submission 77431) | Clean room microbial communities from NASA Spacecraft Assembly Facility at Jet Propulsion Laboratory, Pasadena, California, USA -... ... | reverse complement strand
TCCACCCCACCAAGTCCCTAAAAAAAGAAAAAGAAAAAAAAAAAATCAAGTTGAAAACCCTATGAGGCAACCAAAGGCCCAACAATGCAATGAAAACCCCATGAGGCGGGCCAAAGGGGGTAAAAAAAAAAAGAGAAAGAAAGAAAAGATACAAAAAATGACAATTCTATGTTGCATGTCTGCAAGAGGAGGATAAGCACAACATGAGTAGGACAATAGTACCTACAAGAGACATGTTTTAATCCACCCATCTCATATCCTCCATTATTCATCTAGTCTTCCATTTATAAACCCCTCCATCTCATTTCACATAAACTTTGTGTTTCCTACAGGATTCCCTGTAATCCTACAAGAGTTTATTGTAGAAATGGCAGTAGACCTTGAAAACCACAAGGTGAGCAGTCTGAGAGAAAATTGATGACACAATCCTTTGTCTTGATGAAAAACCATTTACCTCACCACACCACAACCATTCCTTTCATCACCATGTCACCCCTGCATCCATCAAAGAAATCAGTTCAAAAAATTTAGATTACAAAAGAAAAAAGGAAGAGAAGAAAAAAAACCATAAGAGAGAGAAAAGAAGGAAAGAGAAATCATACCCAAAGGCAACATCTCTCACGTACCATTCAATACCCCCCTTCTCCACTCATCTCAACACCCCTTCTACAAGACATCCTGTAGACATCTTGTAGGAAATCTTGTAGCATCTTATCCCACAAAAGAAATCACAGAGATTACAACCATCTTCAGCATGGGGACTACAAGGGTGAGGAAGCTCCTCCAGAGCTTAGCAACATCAAGAAGATCACCAGCAACAATTTCCAACACCTGCACATCAAAAGGATCAAAGCATGAAAAGAGGCAATACACAGTGAAAATATGCATATTGAAAAGCACAACAAAGAGGCACCACTCTCCAGCATGCATCAACAAAGAACTTTGCCTGCATGCAAGTCATCTTACTCATGCTCTCTCATAAGTATGATATGATCAAAACTGTAGGAATAATGTGAGAGCTGATTTTATAAGTAAACGTGGCTAGTTAACTTGGCCACCTTTGGCTAGTCAACAAGAAGAAAATTGTTAGATCACTCCACACATGGAAAAAGTCAAATCAAAGGAAAAAGGGAATAAATCCAAAAATTGTTAAGTTACGAAGGATAGGAGTGGGAGATAATTACGAGATAAGGTGAAATGATGAGCTGATAGTGGGACCAATGTTCCAAAAGGAGGTGCTTGTATTTGGCCAACTAGCACACCACCCCACATGATCATCCATAAATAGAAATAAAACATTGATTCCCATACGAAGAAGTAAAAGGAATCTTCGAGGATTCATCAAACGAAGAGGTTGCTCTCAACCTTCTTGAAATAGCACCTACGGGAAATAATCAGCATCTACAGCACAAAGGAAACCTACAGGAAGCCTACATGATACAGAGGAATCATCCTACAAAGCTATTAGTGGGCACTAAGGGAGGTCAAATAAAGGCTTATCCTCACCATAACATACAAAAGTGATGTAGGAGCCATATCTTCCATATTTCCAATTTAAAGAAAAGAAATCCTCAATTCAGTTTGGAATTTGCAGTGCATTTATGGATAGAAAATTGTATTGCATGTCACTAAAAGTTAAATTCCAAAACCTCATAATCTACCAGAAGTCCTGAACTATATCCACACAAACCTCTAGAATTACTGGGGAAAGATGAATGGAGGTTTCAACAAGATAGAACCCACCAACACAGCAAGGATCCACCAGCATCCTCCTATGCTGGAAATTTTTAAAAGACATCAATGGATGGGGTTCTTTGAGAGGATGAGAGGATACGATGATGATGTGGCCAGAGAATTTTCCCTCTCACTCATACCCCTCACTAGGACCAATGCCACTTGATGAGCCTCATCATTGGGTAATTATATGGGCCTTAATTCACCTCCTATCTTAGTCAAACCAACTATTCTCATAACTTTTTGCATGCTTTTGATTATATTTTGTTTATGAGGTGAGTTAGAGTTGGATATTTTTCTTTGCGGTCTAATGTGCATTTAATGCAGGATTAAAGGTGAAAATCAAGGAATTTTGGCAAAGACCAAGGTCAAAAATCGAATGGGACAAGGGAGAGGGATTATAGGAGGTAAATCATCCTCATTTACTACCCCTCCATTCGAATATTCCTCCATTAGCTCAGAGTACAAACAGCCAAATCATGAGGACTAGAAGGCAACCTAGCAAGTGAGAGACAAAGCACCAGTTTATCTCGAGTTTGGGAGTTGAGCCTCCCTAATTTTAATAAAGTCATTGGAGACTTAAGATGTATAAGTAGAGAGGCCTAGAACCTTAGTAGGATTCAGATTTTCATTGTAAAATTTTACTCTATTTTCGAGCTGCAAGACTTGTGACAATTCTTTTTGATGTAATTTGTTGTCTTGGTAATAAGAAAGAGTTTTTCTTTGAGCTAGCACTATGTTAACTCAGAGGGTTGAAGCTCTTGGGTTAGGGCCCAACCCTAGCAGTCAAGGCTCCTCTTGATTGTACATGTATGTTTAGTGTAGATTCATAGTTTAATTGCTAATTTGCTCATTAGATGCATTTCCATTACAAGTAGTGTAGATTAGATTGTTTGTGTGATAGTTTGCTTCCATTTGTGCCTTATTGCAAGTAGCAATTCAGCAAGGAGAAAAAGGATCACCACAAGGTTGTTAGCATGTGTCTTGGACTCACTTCCTCCCTTTGGGACCATGACTTGAGTAAGGGACCCTCAAGAAGCCCAAAAAACGCAAATTTCTAGTTCTTTTATGAGCTTTGGAGTTTGATGTCTTTAACTTAGTATTTGGTTGATGTTGCAAGGTAGATTTCATTGTCATATTTTCCATATCCACTTCTATAGTATATCTCACTCATTCTTTCATTCCATTTAGAAACTTTCTTCACGCAGAATAAAGGCAGTGGATTCAATAATTCTGCTTTTCTAGTTTATGAAAATGTATCTTGTTGCATGACTTTTTGCAAGACACACTTGTTTTATGCAGAGAAGGTGCTTCAGGAGGAGACCAAGACTTAAAAGCTAACAGCCACCTTCCACTTCATCCACCTTAGCATCCCTTGTCTCCACCATCATCCTCACTAGTTTTTCATCATTTTTCATTGAAATTATCCTAAACACATTGAGCGAATCTAGCCAACTCTTATCTTGGATATTGACTCCTGAGTGCTCCTAAACCTTCTAACACTCCATTCCACCCATCAAACACCTTTCCTAAGAGTCCCAACACCTCACAATTAGCTCTCGGTTGTATCTTGTAGGTTTCTTGTAATTCCTACGGGATCATCCTGTAGGTTTCTAGTACAACCTATAGATTTTCCTGAAACAACCTATTTTGAGGCTGAATTGATGGGAAACCTCTAGGAAGTCACAAAAAGCCTCCTAGGACCCCTCCACACCATCCAACCACTTCATAAACCTTATAGCCATCCTCAAACACCTTCGATCCACCTGTTACATCCATAAGAACAATTAGTTTGCATACTTGATTTTGCCTAAAAAGACAAAAAAAGTGAAAACTGATTTAGTTTAGTTTCTTTACTTGCACAGTAGTATTGTTTGATTCTTTTTACTTCTGTAACTTAGATGGTATCATTTGTTTATTGTTGATTCAGAATTTCTACTTAGCATAGCTTCTTAAATGGTTAATTAGGGTATGGTGTGATTTAGCATTACATATTGGCTTTCTCCATTACTACAGTAGAGTAACTCCCTTAGAGTAGATTTTCCTTTCTTCCATCATAGAATCAAGCTTCTTCTAACTTTATAGAAGTTTGGATTGGAACCCTAGTGGTCTATTGCCAGCCGAACAGTGACAATAAGAAGAATCATCACTTTTACTTGTCCATATAGCATTGTCACCTCCAAGTTTATACGAACCCCGGGTTTATAAATAAAGTTGGTAGCCGAGGAGTTGTAGGATCCTTGCTACAATTCTATCACTCATCACCACTATTGTGGTGAAGGGTTTATCAGTAGAAATTATCCCTGAGGTTATAAACACAATCACTACACTCCCTCTAGGGTTACCATGGAGAAAAGAAGACAAGGGTAACAACACCTTTGCAAAGAAAAGATTCTTTTTGGAAGGAGAAGAGCCAATAGAGGACAAAAATTTGGTTATAAGGGGGCCCATTCCATACCCTTGGAATGAATTCATTTACCATCTCATCAAATATATTTCATGTGAAGGGATATATAGTGTAGTTTATGGATATCACTTCATACTCCTCCAAGAACTGAGATTTGGAGAGAACATACCTCCTCATAACAAATTGAGTATACCCTATTCTTTTCTACAATCCATGATAGGCTTGAGAATCAAAGTGCAAGAGGGTAAACATCAAAAACTAGCCCAGCATGTGTTGATCAAACTCATCCTTGAAGATGTTCTACAAAACTTAAGATTCCTTATTGCATGGACAACATTTATAGACATGCAGGCAGAAGGAGAAATTAAAGCTATTGAGTATCACAGAAGCCCTACTACTAGTGAGGGAGAAGAAGAAACAAAGGAGGAAAAAGAAGAAGAAACAGAGGAGGAAAATGAAGAAGAAATAGAGGAGGAAACGAAAGAAGAAACGTATGAGAAGGGTGAAGAAATAGTGGAAGAAAAATAAGAGGAAGGAGGAGACAAAGAAGAGGATGAGAAAGAAAATGGAAAAGAGGAAAAAGGACAGAAGGATGAACAAAAGTCTATAGCTCAAGACATAGAAGAAGAATAATCACCAAGGTTATCTCCAGCACCTACAAAGACAGAGGCAACAGCTGCTCTTAATTCCTTAAGTATGCCTATCAAATCAAAGGGAAAGAGGAAAAGACAAACCCCACTGTACTTTAGGACAAGGAAGAGCACTAGGATTAGAAAAGGGAGACCTCAAACCCCCACCAAAACTCCAATTTTCATTGAGGATTTACCAAAACAACAAGAGAAGGCAGTCCCTCTAAGGAAAAATGAAGGAGAAGGAACATCAAAACAAGCTTCTCCCAAGTCTCCAATCACCTATGTTATGAGGCCTGTCACAAGGTAAGCCTCATCAAAGGGAAAAGGACTCGTATAGGAGACAATGTTAGAACTACAGGAAGAGAGACCATCCTATAGGAAACTCTGTCAAACCTACAGGAAACACAAAAAAGAGACTAGGAATGAATTACTAAAAAAGAAACAAAGGAAGAGGGCCAAGAACTGAAAGAACCTAGCCCATAACCAAACCTTAGCTCCTACTATAGGTTCACTGAAGGAGGTAGGGTGATACCACATAAGTTTTCCTTTCCACTATTCTTTGAACTTGAAAAAGAGAGGGCAAGGATACACAGGTGGATGCAAATTTCTAAATCAAAAGGGTAGAGGATGTAGGGAACATGGAGGAGAAATTGTAGAAGATGGGTAGAGAACTGAGCAGCATAAGAGATAGAGAAGTAATGATGAAATCCCAGTTAGAGTCTGAGAACACATGGCTAAGGAAGCAACTACAAGAAAGGGAAAGCCAATTGGAAACTATAGCCAGTTTGTCCATGGAGGGAATCCAGTGCCGGATGCCAACAAAGTCTTATGCCTTGTACCTTAAGGAAAAATGGCTACAATTCTAGATAAAGATCTTGGAACAAAGAGGAAATATTCCCTTCCAAGACTATAGACAATTCATTGATCTCTGTGATCAAAGCACCTTGGAAGATAGAGCAAATATATCTAATTTTTACCTACACAATTTGGCCTTGATAGATTTAAATGTGTGGGACCCAAATCCAAAGCTAGGGGACTTGCAATTTATGGCCTTAACATCTTGGATGAATCATGAGGAGGCAAGAGCTACAGAGATTAAAGATCTATTGGAAAAAGAAGGGGCATAATCCCTTATGATTAGAGGAGAACAATCTAACCCAATGGTTGTCATCAACACCCACAACCTCATTGCAAATGATCTCAAGCTTGCCCAAGGTACCTTTCCGTGCAATAATAGGCAGTCACACACTTTGAAGACATGCTAATATTTCTAGGATATAACAGCCATCAAGCCTACCAATGGAGATGGAACACCTCGCCTTACAACCTAAAAATAAGAGAATATCATTCTCTTGATAGAATGAGAGAAGCACTAAATAGAACCCCAATGTATAAGCAAACACTACAAAGTCTCAAAGTCAATTGGATTGGCTTGAGGCTCAGTACACCATTGCATTTGGGAATGTTGGAAGGAAGGAAAGAAGAAGAAGAAAGAAAGTAGTGGGAAGAGATAGTGAAGAATGCAGAGTTTTATTCACAGGAGGAAGAGACTACAACAAAAACATGGGATGTCAGTGAAGCCACAAAAGCAATGAAGGACATGGACATATCTTGAGTTGCTCAGAGGATGAGGAACACTTTGAGTAGGGGGTGATGATGAGGGTCATCATTGGGTAAAATATATGGACATTAATACACCTCCAAGCTTAATAAAATCAACTCTTCTCATAATTATTTACATGTTTTAATTAAATTTTTCTTAATGAGATGAGTAAAAGTAAGATGTTATGTCTAGTGGTCTAATGTGCATTGATTGTAGGTTTTTGGGAGAAAATTATGGATAATTAAGGTGCAGGAACTCAAATGAGACAGGAAGGATAGATTATAGGAGATGGATCTCCCTCATTAAATCCTCACTCTCTTGAAGATCCCTCAATCAAATCACACCAGCTTGGAGTTGTAGGCAGCCCAGTCATGAGGATCATTGGAAGCTGAGTTAGTTATAGTTAAGAACTAGTTAATCTTAATATTGGGAGCCAAGCCTCCCTAGATTTAAGGAATTTGTTGGCAAATTCAGTTGTATAAATAAAGAGGCCTAAAGCCTCATTAGGATTCAAATTCTTTTATGCAAAATAGCTAAGCACTTTCGAGTTGAAGGATTATGGCCAAACACTATTATGCATTTTTGATATATTAATGAAAATGATCATTCCCTTGATCCAACACTGAGTTGACTCAGATGGATGAAGCTCTTTGGTTAGGGACCAACCCTAGTAGTATAGGTTCCTCTTACTGTACTTGTATGCTTAGGTTATTTCATGTATTGCTTGTTAAATTGATTTTTTGCATTGTTACATTGCAAGTATTGGTGAATTTGATTAGTTTTCTTCCTTTTATGCATATCTTTAACAATATAATTAGAGAGATAAGGAAATATAAAAAAAGGCTGATAACAGGTGGATCTTACCTCATTCCTCCCTTTAGGGACAATGTTTTGAGGAAAAACTCCCATTCAGCCCAAAATGACAAAATTCTAGTTTCTTATGAAATTTAGGGTTTTTTCTGCTAATTAGATCAGCATCTTTTAGTTTTAGAAGATAGGTTGCAGTTGTCATTTCGAATATCTTAATATTTGTATTAGATTTCATGGTGCCTTCATAATAGGCTTCAAGCATTTCCATGCATGAACTAGGCAAATAAATGAATCAAATTATGTTTTCCTATGTTGTTGTAAGCCTTTCTTGTTTGAGATGATTTATGGATAAATGTGAGCAACGATGTGTATATTGCAGGAAGACCTCATATCACCACCCTCAACGAAACCATATCCACCCATGATCGCTAAAGGCCACTAAGTTCTCAATCTGAGTTATCATTTCACAAGGACAACTTGTCATGCTTGTTGAGAAAATGCAACCATCATAGAGCTTTAGTTTGAGTTCTAAGTGAGTTCCAAATACTTCCTTGCCTTATTCCTTCCATTACTCATCTTCCCTAAGCTCCATACCACAGTCCAAATCACTCCTTATGCTTTCATCTTGTTCCTGTAGGAAAACAGGGGATCCTGTAGGTGAATTAGGACATCTTGTAGACATCCTGTAGGAAGACATGTAGTGGCATGTTTTGAGCCCTATTTGTGAGAAATTCATCATGAAATCTAGGAAAAGATCCTTGCTTGCCTCCCAAACCATTTGATCGATCACAACCATCTCTCTCCACACCTATCCCACCTGCCATGCAATCAAGAAGGTTTAGCATTCACGTTTTCACACAAAGACAAAAAGAAAAAGGTTGTTATGCTTATTCATGTGCACAACAGCTAAATGTTTTATTAGATCAGATCTCATGATTTGGTTAGTTAGGATTTCATGTGTTACATTAGAATTCTTCTGAAGCAAGTTATCTTAAAAAATAGCTAGATGAGTTGTGTGTTTTAGGCATCTATTTTAGTGTTTCTTTACTATAGTAAGTAGCATTTCAATCCTCTCAATTAGGGTAAATTCTCCTTTCTCAATTGGTAATCAAACTTCTTCTAAATCAATAGAAGGCTAGTTTGAGAAACCCTAGTGGTCTATCGCTCAACTCAACAGTGACAAAGAGTGGACCTATTACATCTATTTGTGTATACAACATTGTCACCTTCAAGTTTGTACGAACATTGGTTGATGAAGTAAAGTTGGTAGCCCCGGGAGTTACAATATTCTTGTTGCAACACCGGTGCCCATCATCATGGATGCTTCTAGTGGCCCTACTTCCCTACCCTATGTATGTATTATACCTCTGTCATTTGAAATCCTTTGATATCAGTTCGCAATACTAATTTTAACTAAGTTCTATGATAAAAAAGATTGGTGAGTTGATATGTGTATGTTCAACTAACTATGAATATAATATTTTTGAGTTGTTATAGTTTTTTACTATACTTATGGTGATTGTCTGGAAGGATTTCCCTTTTTTAGTGTTAAAGCTACACTTGTATTGTTAATAATAATTAAAGTAATATATAATGTCAAAATATAACAGATAGAAAATAGTGTAACTTATGTCCACATTTGTGTAATTAGGGCTCTGAAAAGCTAGATTACTCCATAACTTAAATCATACTCTTTTGCCTTTTAATTTGGTTGGTTTATTTCTTAATCATTTAGAATTGTTCATATTACATATTTAATACAAAATAAGAAGGGGTCAAGTGATAAAGAGGTGCAACATTTAATCATTGACCTCATGTGCATCAATTGAAGATGATCTTTATAATGTTCCTTCTATATTAGTGAGGTAAGGCATGCATGGACCTAGTCAAACTTGGCCAATCCTTTTCTTAGGTGAGTTTATCCTCTAGGTTGTGACATGGCATTGATTGAACCGATGAGCCATAGTTACCTTTTCAATTGTGTTGGCACCACATGGATTGAAAATTGGAGCTACATTAATGTTACATTAGAGATGTAGAAGTGAAATTTATTATAACATAAAAAATAACTTTTGAAAAAGAAAAAAATTGTTTTGTTGACATGAGTATCAAAACCTCACTTAATGTAAGGAACTAATATGCCCTAATACTCTTGGAGATTTTTTAGTCTTATGGTGATCATGTATTTAATTTTTGTGTATTATTGATCAATGGTTCATGTGATGTAGTGGCCTACTTAAGAATTAGAGGATTATATGGTCATGGTAAATATCCACCACTTAACATTTACCAATTAGTTGAACTTATGGTTTAATTAATTGACCAAACACAAATTGATTGGTGAAAGGGGCCAACGTTGAATTTTTTTTTTAGTTTGTGCTTGTATGCATTCAAATTCAACATGGTTATAATAGATACATGCGTTAATGGTATGGGAGGTTTTGAAGACTCAAATACGAATTACACAAATGCTTCGACAAACAAATGATTAAATTATAACATAAATGTCAAGGAAATGAAAGTATCCATCTAAAATATCCATGTTATTGGTTTCATACCATGTTAGACCTTAAGACCTATTAATGGTTCATAACTAACCTATTCATGGTGGGTATATCCCTCCTGGATGTGGATTTTAAGATACAATGGTCATATGTGTTGGTTCAATGAATTATCGATGGTTCTTGAGACTAAAAGCAATTATTATCCTTCTTGTCTAAATATTTTTCATTTTTTTAACTAGCCATATCCTTTTGTGGTCTATCCTTTTGTATTTTTTCCTATGCAAGATTGTCTTTTGTGGGGTTCACCTTTGCAACATATACTTTGATGGAGTCCCCTATTGTGGAACCCATGATTAGACACTATGAGTGCTCCATTGTTAGGCCCCTATACTACTAGTGTAACCCCTTATTGTCATTAGTACAACCCCCTTATTATATTGTTGTACCCATGTAGTCCCCATATTGTTATTATTGTGCCCTTACATTATTATTGTTATGCCGACTCTGATTATATTATGACTCCTTAGACTCCTATATATAGAAATGAGGTCTTGTCATTTGTATCATCGAAGAATTATTCATTTGTGTAATGTAAAGGAGGTTTCCCCCTCGAAGAGGCTTATTTCTAAGGCGTTCATCTATCTTTTCTATCTTTTTGTGAGCTAGTTTCATAACATTTGGTATCAGAGCTTTGGATTCTAGGGTTTCACTGCTCCAAACATGTCATTGTGGAATTTTCTCTATAACTTTTTTTTTGCAACGTTTCAGAAGAAAAAAAAACCATTTGAGACAAAATCGTGTTGAATATTAGATCTAAATTTCATATCTTTTCTCGCTATATGTTCGGAGATATGATCTGAGGAAGTTAGGGTTTTTGCAAGCTCCAGAATTTAAGCTAAAAAGGGGCATTGTGGGATTTTCGCTATAACGGTTTCTCTACAAAGTTTCAGAAGATAAAACAAAAATAAATTTTAGAAGAAATCAGTCTGAACCTCAGCTCTGAATTTCAGATCCTATCTCTCTATATTTTCGAAGATATAGTTTGAGGAAGTTAGGGTTTCTGCAAACCCCCCGATTACATTCCAAATAGGTGACCAGGGGAAAATCGTCATAATTGTCTCTCTCAGCATCAGATTCAAATTTCATAAGAAGTTATAGAAATAGTATTTCCTGTAGTTTTTTGTATATTAGCTTCAGATACTAAGATCGAAACAGTGAGATGTGGCACGTTGTACAATTTTGCTCTACCGAACTAGTCTATAATCAGGCCATCGTGGGAGATTTGGCATAACTCTTTAATGGATGATCAAATTATGATCATACTTGTGGGGTTAGAAAGAGAACTCAAAGAGCTATCACACAAAGAAATTTCAGAACTTGGAGATCTGAAATTATAGTGTTACAATTGTTTCAAGATCAAGCTCCTAAAATAAAATAAAAATCAAGATGAGGAAGTTTGATGGCAAGGATCCGGTAAATTGGATATTATAGATGGAGAAATATTTTGATCTACATGGTGTACCACTATTACAAAAGGTATGTATTGCATCTTCACATTTAGAAAAAGATCAATTTTTATGGTATAAAGGGCTTTGTTCTCGTAAACCACTTGATACATGGTCAATTTTCATGGAGGAAATTATAGCACATTTTGAGGATACAAAGAGCAACACCTTCTTTAGAGAAACACCACAACAATTGGAAGAAAAAAGAGGAAAAGGGCTTTGTTACAAAGTGGAAGGAAAACTTATGGTAACAAGGAAGTCTACCCCTCACAACTATAAAGATGGAAGTGTTGTTTCTCCTAGCCTTCCATAACCTACAAGGGTTACACCACAAGAATTGGAAGAAAAAGGAGAAAAAGGGCTTTGTTACAATTGTGATAAAAAATGCACTAAAGGTCATAAGTGTGTTGAGAAGAAATTATTTTACATAGATTATGGAGAGGAGGAAGAAAAGGATCAAGAAACATCAAAAGGAGGATATACGCCAAGACCCAACCCCAGAGAAAGAAGAAATGAATCCAACCATATCTTGTAAAGCATTGGCAAGAATTACCACTCCTCAAACTCTCAAGATAGAAGGAAATATCAAGGAGAAAAAGGTTCAAGAAGTGAAATATCACATCAAGAAAGAAGAAATGAATCCAACCATATCATATAATGCATTGGCTGAAATTACCACTCCTCAAACTATCAAGATAGAAGGACATATCAAAAAGAAAAATGTTCAAAAAGTGAAAGATCACATCGAGCATCAAGAAATGAATCCGACCATATCTTGTAAAGCATTGGAAGAAATTACCACTCCTTAAACTCTTAAGATAGAAGGACATATCAAGAAGAAAAAGGTTCAAGCAACGAAAGATCACATCAAGCAACAACAACAAGTTCTCCAACTTTTAAAGGATAACACCACTTTGGTGTAGAATCGAATGAAACAACAGGTAGATCAACATCACAGTGAAATTTTTTTTGATGTATGTGATTGGGTATTTTTACAGATACATCTCAAGCAAGCTAATTATGAGAAGGAAATGTTGGCAATACTACATGCACTTAAGAAATGGTGACCTTACCCAATGGGAAGACACTTCAAGGTAAAAATGGATCATGATAGTCTTAAATACTTTTTAGAAAAAATATTATCTTTAGAAGAATAGAAAACATTGGTCACAAATATGTTTGGTTATGACTTTGACATCATCTACAGAAAAGGGAAGAAAATTTTTGTTGTAGATGCACTCTCAAGAAAGGATGAGGATGTGGAAGCATTGTTTTGTGCTATTTCTATTATCCAACTAGATTGGATAAACAAAGCAAGGGATGAATGGGAGAAGGACAAAGAAGTGTAGCCACTCATTCAAAAGTTGCAGAATACCCCAATTCAAACAATATTGCCAGAACTTGAAGAGGAAGGAAAAATCATATTGGAACCTAGAGAAGTCACAGAAACAAGAACCCAATAGCTACAAAATCGATTAATTTCAGAGTATCTCATCAAGTGGAAGAACTTACCCACTGAAGATTCCACATGGAAGGAAATGAATTTTATTCAGAAGCATCAAGAACTACTCAAGAATTCAGGACAACACTTTTTGAAGGAGAGGGTCATGTTAGGCGCCTATACTACTAGTGTAACCCCTTATTGTCATTAGTACAACCCCCTTATTATATTATTGTACCCATGTAGTCCCCATATTGTTATTATTGTGCCCCATAGAAACCCACTATTGTTATTATTGTGCCCTTCAATTATTATTGTTGTGCGGGCTCTTATTATATTATGACCCCTTAGACTCCTATATATAGAAAGGAGGTCTTGTCATTTGTATCATCCAATAATTGTTCATTTGTGTAATGTAAAGGAGGTTTCCCCCTGGAGAGGCTTATTTCTAAGGTGTTCATCTATCTTTTATATCATTTTTTGAGCTAGTTCATAACACCCATTTGAGCTATGAATGTGCTAAAGTAAGTAGACATATGATGTATCCTTCCCCTAGATTTGGAAATTGGCACGAAACATTTCCGATAGTTCTGATCAATAATGCATAAGTTGCTGCATTTTTATCAATAAATACTAGTTCCTTGGAAATGGTTGTATAGTTTGCATAAATTTATGCACTAATTACTAGAGTGGAACATAATGTATATAATTTAGTGGTTTTGACAACTAGCCAAAAATATGAGTTGGTTATAAGTTCCACTAAATTATAGAAAACATGACTATTGCTACTATAGATATTGGTCATAAGAAGATGATCTGTTTTACTGGTAAAATACACGAAGGGGGTCATCTCACCTGCAATTTTCCACTCATTAATGACATATACAAATACTTAGCTCAAATAGGTTCCACATTGTATGAACCTACTATTATAAAAAAATTGCTTCCTCCACTGTAGCAACAACTTGTGGTAGCTAACCCCCCACCCCCGTAAGGGGGAAATGTGGGAATCCATCAAAATGAGAGTTCTAACTCAAGTGAATTTGTTTATTTAGGTGACAAAGAAACTAATTTGAAAACTCAAGCTTGTAATTATGATGCAGTAGGAAATATTCCTATTACAAATAATCCATTGACTTAACAAACTAGTTCCCTCTCCACAGAGAAACCACATGTTAACCCTATTCCATGTGTTACACATCTATTTTGAAGAAGTCTTCCAAATTTTCCTTTTACAAAGGAAGGCATTACTAAATACAATTAGTGACGTCGACATATCTGACACATTCCATTCAACTTGGACCAAAAAATACCTAGGATTCATTTGAAAAAATATTTATTGTTCTGTGGATGATGAAGGCGCCTCGATTTTGTCATGTATTCATGTTATTGGAAATATTTGTGTTCTCCTTCCTTTGTTTCCTCATGCACCATGTTGTAGGTGTTTGATAGTCATTCATTTCAGCCAAAGGGAGTCATATCATCATTTCCCTTTGAGTTAGGAGGCACATCTATCAATGTAGAAGTAGAGATTATGGATTCACCTTTTGGTTACACACTTCTATTAGGAGGAAATTTTGCCTATTCCATGGTTCTAATAATATCATTAGTTAGTAGTGTCATCATTCCGGAAAAACCAAACATTCTAGGCAAGTTTGTCCCTTCATTACACTACGTCGTAGCTAAATTAAATATAAAAATTAACAATAAATAAATATTATTATCATTTTAATTATTATTAAATTTAAATTGAAAATTAAAATTATTAATAATTATAATAATTAAAAAAAAACAAATACCAAATACAAATTAAAAACATAACACATTATTTATTAAACCATTCATGCCCTCTTCCTGCAACTCTCCAACCCTCCTATGTCGTGCCTTTGACTCTCAAACCCTCCTACGTCATTGCTCTGACCCTCGAAGATCTAAATCGATATCTCACTGCCAAACCCTCCTATGCCATGCCTATGACTCTTGAACCCTTCTATGTTGCGCATCTGGCTCTCAAATATGTGAATATATATCTCACTCTCAAACCCTACTACGTCACACCTCTAGCTATCGAACCCTCCTATGTTGTGCCTCTAGATCTCGAAGATCTAAATTTATATATTTCTCTCAAACAGGATCTCGCTCATAAAACTCTTCAAAAGACATAACAATGGAAGAAATATCTAAGCAACATTTGTTGAGTCATTGCTTGGACCTTCCAACATATCATGAATGAAGGCTTTCTCTCTCCTAGCTTATGGCCTTAGAGGTATGCTGTAATTTTTTTTAAAAGAAAATGCATCATGTTTGGATCATAAAGAATAAGAAGACATCGGTGATTAGCATACTTATTGTTAGTGTCAGTGTCTTCACATTGCCATCAGTGATCAAAATCTGCTCTTTTGCATTTCATAATAGGAGTCCCATATTGATGAGTTTGCATTCCATTATGTCATGGATTCACTGATGGTAGGATTTACTTCAATTTTTCCCTCATGATCTGTACTTGTTGATCCTCTTTCATATATTTCAGTCATAGTTCATGTTCACTCTGCAGTTTATTTCATTAGGTCTTAGGGTTTGGTCTCATTAGGTTTTAGGGTTCCACCATGGTCAAATCCAATAATTACATGCCAATAATGATCAACAAGGACATGAGGAGGCCAATAATGATTAGAAAAGCCATAATTTATCATTTTGAAAGCCTAATGTAGTTCTCACCTCAAAAATTGTTTTGAGGTGAAAACTGGGTATTTTTTTTTAATCTCAATTAATGATGTAACTTTATGTTTTCATATGTAATATTGGTTCCCAGCTGCTCCTAAACATATTGTGATGTTGCCAAGCACCTGCCACTGCAAAAAATCAGGTTATCATGAGCACAAATCCACCTGCAAAAGCAAAAGAGAACAAGCACTAAACCCTAATCTCCTCTCCCACTAAGCTAGGGTTGGCTATGGGCTCAGAGATATTTGAGTAGAGGAGGCATAAGGGATATTAGAAGGTATGAGGCCATTTCATATCATCAAACATCAGGTCTCCATCATTTTTCGAGAAGTCATTCCAAGGAACAAGCCATTCACCACACATAAGGAATGGTTTTTCTTCAAACTGTGTTTCTGAGCAAGAAAAGATGAATTTGACAAATGTGAAAGAGTTTTTTGTTCATCATAGACCCAGTAAGAAAAGCCTCCTTCATTTTGTACACAGGTCTCATGGTTTTAGAGAAATGTTAGAAATATAGTTGCTACAAGAGAGTTGATGCACTTCTGGAGTGACCTTGGGGAAATAAAAATTTCTCCTAGCTAAGGTGACCAAATGACTTGCTTGATGAGTCAAACGATAACTAGACACAAATATCTTTCGAATGAGCTAACATGAGCTCAATTTGGAGTTCAGGAAGACCTCCAAACATTGACTAAAATAGAACTCTACATTTTGGCAGCCTCATTCTACACATTTTGACCAGTTTTGGAAGATTGGACTTTTGATAGAGCAAATGAACTCCAAATTGAAAAATTCAAGATTTTATAGAAATCATACTCGACAAGATTTCCAACAAGTTGTCCTGCGCCCAATTTGGACACCAGGAAGTCCTCCAAAAGTTTCTTGAAAAAGGAACTATGCTTAGGGAAGGCAGCGCTGTGCTTAGGGCAAGGCACTGCATGTAGGGAGTTTTTTACCGGTGTATTTTTGAATGGGCGCTGCACTTAGAGGGTGGCTCTGCGTGCCTGGGTAGTGGTACTACGCTTAGGCTAGCCAACCAAAAAACGCTTCCAAACTTCAAATTTATGTCAAATCTCCTCCAATTCCACACTTGGCAAGTAATTATTATTCCTCTCCTTACAATTTAGTTTGCATATGTAAAGATTTTCATAAGTTTCCACTCTCTATATAAAACCCTAACTTTCACTATAAAACCCTAGTTCTTTGGTTTTCCCCACCACTCACCTCATAAATAAACCCTTATCCCCACCACTGTTATCACATTCTACCACTCATTTATCACTCCCTTAACCCCCTTCTTCTTATGTTTTTCCCATAGCTTCACTCACACCCATTCCTCCAAGCCATTGCACATACCATTCATCCCATACATTGTCAAAACTATGCAAACTAAGAGAGTTAACTAAAACATGGATAGAGGAAGTGATTTTGAGTATGATGAAGATACATCCAGTGATAGTTTAGTGGAGAGACATAGGCAGAGAAAGCCTCATAAGGGAGGCAAAATCATAAGAGAAGAGCCCAATAATTTAAGAGAATTGCAAGCATGTTCACAAGCAGAATCATGTTTTAGGCATCTTGGATGTTATGAATTTTGTGAACTAGTGGAGAGGGTCCAGTATCATCATGAGTTTGCTAGAATTTTTGTGGCTTACTTGCATAACTATGAAGTGACACTTGCTGGAGTAACTTTCACAATATGACCATCTATTATTTTAGAGGGCCAATAGAGATAACCAAATGATGAGGCACATGGCCTATCACTATAGGACACAGAACAAAATTTGCAACATGAAAATGAAGAGGATGAAAGCTAGGTTGAGGAGAGCCTTAGAGGGCAAGAAAGAGCAAGATATCTTGCATAACTATGAAGTGACACTTGCTGGAGTAACTTTCACAATATGACCATCTATTATTTTAGAGGGCCAATAGAGATA
>Ga0068628_1000204_pt1 | contig 17305 bp, 14 predicted proteins | sample InSIn2gowninarea_FD_77431 | JGI IMG/M metagenome (GOLD analysis project Ga0068628, IMG submission 77431) | Clean room microbial communities from NASA Spacecraft Assembly Facility at Jet Propulsion Laboratory, Pasadena, California, USA -... ... | reverse complement strand
CTTTGTCCGCCTACAAGGCATGGCGCATCTTTCGCCGCTTCTGTACCGAGGTCACGGCTAAATACGAGAGCATCGATATTACGGATCTGCCCGCCGAGGCGGACGTGCCGCAGGGGGGGAGTGGTAAGGACGAATCCCTTCTGGTCGAGTCATTCGAGTCTTCGGAAGACGGCGATTGGCTGTAGCAGAGCCTAGGCCAGGGTATGGACTTTAGTAGTGATATCTACACGTAAGAAGTGCATCAGGAGCGCTTCCGAATTACTTTAACCAATGCTATGAATTATATAGAGGGTATCATTATGAGGCAGCCACGCCTGTTTAGTATCCAACGGCATGATTAAGCCAAAAAAGAATTCACTATAGCTCTTTCTTTAAAAAGTGCTCTGGCTTGTGGGTGGTCTCGAAATCCACGTGAACATATGCCCTCTCCACGTCCGGCAGACTCTCGAGCTTCATCTGCAACTCCTCTGCCACGTCGTGACTGACCCTGAGACTTTCCTCTGGCTCCATCACAATGTCCACCTCAACCACTAGTCTTGGCCCGCTGTGCCACGCTCGAACTGTGTCGATAGCCTTCACACGCTCAGAATGCGTCATGCTGACATAGGTGATGAGCTGCAGTGTCTCAGTGTCTGCAGATTTCCCAATCAGAAGCTTGAACTCCGACGTTGCAGTGTGTAGCCAGAGACAAGAGATAAGGATGGACAGAAAAATGGCGCCCATGGGATCGATCCACCATCTCAATTTAGAACCGCCGACGCTGGTCAAGATACCAAAACCGTTGATGAGAAGGTCGTTGCGGTGGTCTTCCCATAAGATACGGATCTGTGAATACTGGTTCCGTAACGCGAAGCAATAAGCAAATAGGGCGAGTTTGGTGCAGAATGCGATGCTGACGGCGATGACGGACGGGACATGGAAACCCTTAGTTTGATCAGTGTTGCCCTCGACCAATTCTTGACAGGAGAAGGCGATGAGGATGAAGGAGACGGCCGTCATGAGAAAACAGAAGACGATATTGCCGGCGGTTTCAATGCGGGCTTTGCCCGCTGGATATTTCCGCGGGTCGACCTTTTGTACGGCTTTGTTACAGAGGATGAGGGTTATGTTGGAGAGGGGATCGAAGACAGCGTCGGCCATTGTGGTGAAAAGGGAGAGGGAGCCGGAGGAGATTGCACCGTACAGTTGAAGGATGGCGAGAATGATGTTGGCTAAGAATGAGCCGTAGACGGCGATCTGATATTTGACATGATTGGATGAACTTGATTCCCGTGCTTGACGGACATGCTCGTGTACTGGCTTGAGCAGGCGCTCGATTTGATCATTTTGACTTTCGTAGAAGCCTGTCAGCTTCGAGCCGGGCGCGTGTCCGGTCAAGACGAGCGGATTGTACGTATTTCTTTTCCGTGCTGTATTTGCAGTGATAACATCAAGTTCCGACTTGGATTTCAGCCGACGTGAAAGATTGAGGGGATCGACGCTCGAGGGATAGCTGGGGGATTGTGACTCGGCGTCAAAGGCTGAGGCAGTACGATGGCGGGAAGATGGCTCTGCGTCGGCGGCCGTGTCCGAGACTGCAGAGGAGGTTGCTTTCCCGTGGAGAAGATATGGATTAGGCATGGCTTGATGAGGGTCTGAGCGGCTGGGATAGTTGTGTAGAGGAGCAGCTGTGAGACTTATGAAATCTGGTGCAGGGGGTTCGGTCATGGTTGGTAGGTATGTATGGAATAGTGGATGAGACAGGGTGATATACTTTCGATGCTCTAAATGGTATCAGCTGCCTGGCTGGATTTGTGATTGCAGTCGCAGACAAAAAGAGGATATGTACATGTAGATAGCAAGTAACTCTCGGCTTAGTTGCCTACCACCACATATGTTGCGCAGAAGCAAGTGGCACTATGTATGTACTATGACGCCACCAGTGAACCGTTGAGCGTGGCGGATTTACCTCTCAGTGTGGCGCAAGAGTTGTGGCGCAGTCACATGGCGTTGATCGACCTTCGCCACAGCCTCATACTAGTAGTATGCCATGGATGCAATTCTACGACTAGCATAACAAGTCATGCGACACATAAGGATATGGATCAACATTGATTCTTGTCTGATACTTAGTACAGCTGATCATGGTCCTTGGCAATACTGAGGTAGTGTCTATACCTACTTCAACCCGCCAGCTAGGAGAATGGTTTGTCCTGTCAAATACCCTGTCCTACATAGCATAGTAACCACATTCGCACATTCCTGCGGAGTTCCTAGTCGTCCAACAGGTATGTTTTTTACGTCTCCTGGTGTGCCTTCTAAGAACTTCGCATCCGGAATCATACCCGTCTCACCAATCATAGCTGGCGCAACATCGTTGACCGTGATGCCGTCACTGGCCAATTTCCCAGCCAGATTCTTCATCATACCTGTCAATCCGGCCTTGGAAGCGGCATAATGACAACCGTTTATACCTCCACCGATCGCAGCGATGCTGGACATGAATATGATCCTTCCCCATTTTTGTTGTGCCATGTGTGGTACAGCCAGTTTCGACAGGATGAAGCTCGCCCTTAGATTGATCAGGATGGTGTAATCGAATTCGTCAACTGGTATATCCACAATCTGGGGTATCCTCTTCCCGTAACCAGCATTCGAGATCAGAATATCTGGCCCGTGTCCGTGTATCGTCGCGATTTCCTGAAACAATCTGGTCATATCTTCTGCTGATGCCATGTCAACTTTGTGCGATGAGAACTTGCGTCCGTCTGCCAGAGGCTCAAGGTCGGCAATCAACGCGTCGACTGGTGCTTTGTTCGTGGAATACGTGAGTGCGAGAGAGGCGCCATGGTTGAAGAGGTCTCGGGCGCAGCCTGCGCCTATGCTAAAGGATGTTAGTGCCTGACCTTGTCGTAGACTGAGAATGCCCACCCTCCAGATGCACCAGTGATGAGCGCAAGTCTGCCTTTGATTTCGTTGTTAACGGTCATTTTCTCTGATTTCGGGATGTTAGACGGCTGGTGAATTGATTTGTCGCTGCTCGGTTTCTCTGGCTCCAATTTATTCTTGAGGCGTGCATGGTACAAGGTGTTAACCCCAAATTGTCAATCTGATCGGCGCAGAAGCGGCCGAGATGTGGCAGCTGTGGGTTATTCAGGCGCGGGGAAAGGGACTCCGCATGAGGTCGGCGTCTGATCAGTCCTCGTCGGCAAAATCACGTGGATCGGCCGGAAGAGCGTGATAAGCGTCCATGATTAGAGTAGCACACATGGCAGCTTCAGTGGACGTCAATCGACTGTCCAACTAGAAAAGAAGGTTCCCGTTGAGGTCAAAGTGAAGAGTGTTCATCATTGGTTGCTGCTGCCACTGCATCCCATCCGTCTGTGACAGAAAAGCAGCCGGAGCTTGGTAACCGACCATCGGCGCAAGGATGTTGGCATTACCGGCAATTGGATCGCCCGAGACATAGTCGCCGACAGCTTCAAGGTCAAGCCAGGAGAAGTCGTTCGCTGGGCTATACTGCAAATAGCCACCTGCATCGAATTTGATTGATCCAGAACTCGAGAGTTGTGTCTCAGATCCCGCAGTTGGTGATTGGGTCGTTGTGTTCTGGAAATGTTGTCCAACCTTTGGTGGCCTCAACCAAAGCAGCTCCAAAAGCCTTGCGTATCGAGACCCTGGGTCTTGTGTTGACACCGACGCTCTCCTCAAAACATCCATAGATTGTGAGACCAACAGTCGGACTTGCCTCTGTTCAATCTCGTCCATTACACCGAAAGATCGTGCCTTGTACAAGAATACTGCTGAATATATGCTATACAAGTAGAATCTTAATGGCATATACCTCAGGTACTTGACTGGGTCAATCTGCGTACTGAGCAATGTCAGATAACTCTTTGCAGCTGAGACGCTGGCCCAGATAAACCTCGCATCGGGCATGGCACCGATATTGCCAAAAACGTTTCGAAGATGATCCCGTAGCGACTGAGTATCACGCTTTGGTCTATTCGCGATAGCCTGAGAGATGGTAGCCTGGAAGACAAAGGCATTCGTGTAAAGGCGGAGATACTCGTACGACATTTGAAGAGTGACTTTAATGTGATGTGAGCACACCAAAGCTCCCCAGGTGTTGTGCCATCGATCTATCGCGTGTCTAAAACCATCGACGTATTTGACGTAATCACCCATGAGCATCATCTGTCCACTTGTGCGCATACCAGAGTAGAGTACATCATGCACATTCGAGTAAAGCTGTGTCAGGTCCAACGTCGCCTGAAAGATCTTTGCATAGTCTTCATCGCTTGGACTGAATGGCTGAAGGGTTGGAAAGTCCTGCGACGAGAGACCTGTCATTGGCCCCGGACCACGAGACCAAAATGCGCGGCCAATGCGCACAGAAATAAGCCGGTCAGATACATAACAATTTGCCCAAGCAAGGCGTTTTCGAGCATCTACCTGTGCTTCTTCGCTCGACTCTTGACGAAAGGCTGTCCTATCCAGTCCTAAGAAGTAGCCAGTGCGCAGAGCTATCCCAACGTGCATCCATGCCGATCTGTCCTCCTCCCCTCTCCCAACTGCTTCGATCCGATTGCGTAGGCCTTGTGGCTCCCATTCAGCCAAGAGCAACAAAGCCTCCACGGCCTCGACATCGCAGTCATGGCCCGCTGCAATTCCTGATATCAAGTCGTGCATGTATCGAGATATTGATTGGTGTACATGAGCCTGGTCAACCAGGTCTTTAGAGGAGATCGTCAATACAGCAGTCAAGAGATGCTTGTCATTGATGGCAAAGTGATCGATGGATGCTGGATCGAAGTATATTCGTGGGACGAGTGGTAAATGACAGTGGTAGTGCTCTGCGAAACGGCTGACCAGGGTATGTACTATCTCTGGAGTAAGGTAGCCTTCTCTTACCAACCGATAGGACATGATGCCACTAGGGAGTCCGTTGACGGCACTGCTCGGCTTAGACCTTTCTCCTTTCGAAGGGTGGTTTGCGCCAGCTCCATCATGACTTTGACCCATGCTGGACTGACCTTGTTCTGTCTCCCTATTTGCAACATCTTTCAACAATTGCCACGCATCTGAAGGGTTTCGCGGTATTGTGTTTCCTATCGGGCTATCTGCTGTGGAAGCAGTTTCATCGTCAGCAACGTCAGTCGGCGCAGAGGTCGCAAGGTCGTCTTGACTGGAGACTGGGAGCTGAATAGAGGGGAGCTGTAAGTAGGGCGGGTTTGGTTCTTGTCGAGCAGTTTCCGTTATAGGCTGGAGAGCAGGGAGGCTTGAAGTGGAGGTGGATGTGGTTGGATTAGTATTCTTCTTTCTCACACGACTACCACCACGGTTTGAGGTGCCCAGTATACAATCTCGGCCTTCCTTCTTGCACCGTCCACATGGAGGCGCGCCGCCTGATACATCACTAAACCGTCATGTCAGCGGAGAGGTTCGCCAACATGGGAGTCCGGGCAATATGTCTCGTCGTTCAGAAGCCGCCGGCTAGGTAATCGGCAGACATTCGGAACGAGCAAGCCAGCCCCACAAGCAAATACGGTGGACCACAAAGAAGTAGACATACAGGTCGCATCGACTTTTTCGAGCGCGACAGTAAGTGCATGCTCGCGACACGCGCTTCATCGGAGAGGGTTGATTCTGGTCGGCCATGCTCCGGCCTCAATGACATTGCGCAGCGTCGAAGAATGGCGAGATCGGTTGTTGAGCTTTTGCCGACAAGAGCTGCGCTTCACGAAGCTTTACCCCAGAAACTCCGCTCGGTTGCATTGGCGGCCACTGCACTACGCCGATTGTGTTTTGGCGGAACATCGTATCCGTGCTAGATAGGAGTGATTTCCCGTGCGCAGCAAGATTGATTACGAGATACAAGGGTGATGGACAATTCGCGTTGTTGATATCCTAGTAGTCGCACAAGCCTGCATTGCTTACGGACGTATTGACCCAGGACTGCTACGGGCCCACGGGACAAAGATCAAATGCGCTCAGATGGGTCGTTCCACATCCTATGCCCTGGTCGCTTCGAACCAGTATCAGGCCTAACTGCAAGACCTCCTACGACCTCAGCAGCAGCAGTCTTTTCCATCATCAACCCAAATGGACAGCTCTGCAACAGTGTCAAAAGTGGACGGTGTGCGCCGTTCCAGGCTTAATTTTGTGTCAGGCTGTTGAACAAGTTTCGTTTTAATGCAGCAAAGAGCTTGACTCCCTGGCCGTCCCATTACTAGATATCCCTGGGCAATACTCATAATATTGCAAGAACTCTTTGCATTGTTGCTAACACTTCCACTCCATCTGGCCTCCTCCTGCTGGTTCACTCCCGGATTGATCAACCACGCCAATCTTGGACTACCTTCGTTCACCGTGAGGTCGCGAGACCAATGAGGAATGGAACTATAAAGGCGGAAGCCCATCGATAGATACCGCGGTGCAGCGAATGCTGCGTATGGTCGGGCGCTTTTGGTTTGCCGCATCGGAGCTTCTGACCCGACGAATATCGATGCGATAAGAGCGGAAATGACTGATACGTCAGAGCTCTGCAACTAGGTCTCATTCCTGAGTTCAAGATATGTTTGAAAGTCGGCCAGGGTCGATTCATGTTTATCAAATGCTAGATTTGATTTGTTAGTGTCGAGAGTGTGTACTCAAGGCTGTCAAGTCCGACGAAGTAACACAAATTTGTCCAAGATCAACAGCATTTAGGTCTTTTGAGATTATTGCTCGTGAGAAGAACCATTGATTTTGCACCCTTTCGCAATCTGAGCTTCTGCAGGGATACTTGTTATACTACTGGTAGTAGTGGTAATACATTGCCAGTGGTGAGCTAATTATCTGCTAATACGGATGACATGCGTGGTGACGTAACGATGGTCGCGCTGCTATCATATCATTTTATTATTTCATCGCTCTTTGCGTACATAACTAGCATCGCGAACCAACAACATGGCACCCATATCGACCCAGATCGCTAAGAAAATCCTGGTGACAGGAGCAACTGGAAAGCAAGGTGGTGCTGTGGTCAAAGCTCTTCTCGCAAACCCTCCGCCCTTCGAGTACGAGATCCTCGCACTGACCCGGAATACGGCTTCACCAGCAGCCCAAGCCCTGGCATCAAACAAGAAAGTGTCCCTCATCTCAGGCAACCTTGACGATGTCCCTCTAGTCTTCCAGCAAGCGGGCGGGATTGGAAGCATCTGGGGAGTCTTCTCCGTCCAGGTCCCGGCGATGGCGCAGAAGAAGGGCGCAAGCGGAGAGAACAAAGAAGTGGAACAGGGAACTGCTCTGATCGATGCGAGCATCACTTATGGAGTCACCCACTTTGTATATACAAGCGTTGACCGACGCGGAGACGAAAGTGACAAGAATCCAACCAACGTCTCGCATTTCATCACCAAGCACAAGATCGAAGCACACTTGCGCGAGAAAGCAGAAGGCAAAGACATGACTTACACCATTTTGAGACCTGTCGCATTCATGGAAAACATGACGCCTAATCTTCCAGGGCGAGGCTTTGCAGCCATGTGGGCACAGATGGGAGGCAAGAAACTGCAACTCGTGTCTGTAAAGGATATTGGGATATTCGCAGCGCAAGCTTTTGCCACACCAGAGACGGACGAATACAAGAATGCAGCTATCAGCTTAGCTGGAGACGACTTGACGCAGGCTGAGGGCAATGATGTGTTTTGGAAAGCCATGGGTAGACCAATGCCGATCAGCTATGGATTCGTGGCGACTCTCTTGAAGAAGATGATCCCAGAATTAGGGATCATGTTCCGGTGGTTTGTCGACGTTGGCTACGGCTCCGATGTTGCGAAGTGCAAGATGCTCAACTCGAGGATGCTCGATCTGGAGGCATGGCTAAAGGAAGAGAGCAAATTCATGAGATAGGCCAATGCTCCATGAGCTATTTGATGCGACGGTCTGCTCACGAATAACATGCTCCAGGCGAGCTTCGTGGGGGCTGTGTTTCAGGATTGGAGTCCAGATCTCTTACCTCAATGCACCATCTTGCAATACATACACGTATGCGCATGGTCAACCACTTTTGATGTGGCTGAGAGGTCGTTTGCGACAACGGCGCACTTACCCCAACAGCGACAACCTTGTCCGTAGCGCACCTCAAGCGTATCCAAGTATTCAAAGTAGGGGTACAAGGAAACCGTCACACCAGCGCGCTTGTGGCGGTCCTGCCAGAGATCAACGTTGTCGGAGATATTGCTGCAGTCGTGTCCGGCAGTTGTGCGAATATTGGTATGCGGGTAATCAAGCAGGCTGGTCCTTAACGTTGTTCTTTGTTAATATAACCAATATCACAACATACGACCGTCTGTCCCGTGTACCGAGTAGATGTAATTCCCGATATTCCAGCATAGGAGCGTCTGCTCTAGGGTCTGACGATTACCACAGTCACCGCCACTACCGCAGTACTTTCCTTACCTAAAACATCTTGCACCATAATAACCGAACTGCAAGGGACGGCTCTCAAGTAGAAACAAGTGCCTAACGTCCAACTGGAGTGGCGGACAGGGATTACCCATGTATGCATGATGCTTGATGAAGTCGAAGGGAGAAGGACCAAAAGAACAATGGTGGAGGCTTCCGGAATTGTTCGACCAGAATGCATACATGTACCTTAGAGAGCGGCAAGAGTAGCAGAAGCAGAGGCAATGGTTGGCAGGGAAGAAAAGGCGCTAACTGCGTTTGAAACACCCGCTTTCTTTATCTGGCACTTGGCAGCCTGACCTGCTCTCTTTGTCTTTCTCCTATTCTCGCCTCTTCTCGAATCAACGCGCGATCGGCCGCTCATCATGCAACCACTTCCCCTGCTTTAGCCAGGCAGGAGACGCACCATCGAAGTCTGTCACATTCACTTGCCACTCCTGATGGCGAGATTGGAGTCTCTATCTTGCGCGAACCGTCTCCTGCTTGCAGAAATCCAGCGCCGCCGTGCAGTACCTCTTCTCCCAGATGGCCTGCTGTCACAGAATAATCATGACCGAAGACATACAAAGAATCGCAATGCTGAGACAACGAGCGTCGTTGTTGCCACTGTCATCGCATTGACACAACTCATACCCCATGTACAACTAACATCTTATCGCAAATACCCGTGGCCTGGTTCCCAAGTCCATTCTCGGCCGGCGCCACGCCATGTTAGCATCTCGCGCTGAAACACGATCCATGCAAGGCTAGACCCTCGCTTTCCGTCATGAGTTGGTGTCACTAACTCATGGATTGGATGTCCTTAACCTACCTATCACTCGACTGAATCCCCATCTTCATCTCTGCCATTTCCACTCTCTTCCAATGGTACTCATTGCTTCACTTCTATCAATACTCCAAGTTTCACAGCGCAGATAGTGCTTCGTTGTCAAGTGTATCTCCTTGCGCCTGCCATTTGATCAATATGTTGGCGCTCGTCTACTGCGGCTTTTGAATCTGGAACACTTGCTGGCGCAGACCCTTATCACCTTTGTGCCTGGGCACAATCACGTTTCCTTTTGACATTGTTCTTCCCTCAAAGGACAATGCGAAGCATGCATTAAAACCAACACCATTGTTCTATTCTTTATGATATTGTCACTCATTTACAAAGGAAGTCTTTGACCTTCCGTCTCACTCTTTACCATTGTTCGGGCAGGGCCTTCGACCATATCTATCCTTACTCGTCTTTCTGCCTCGAGAACATTTCCAATTCATTTCAAACATCAATTTCAGACACTCATCACATACGATAGAGTACGCACGCTTCTTCTGCAACCACCGTCACCAACGCTAGAACTTTCGTATCATCACAACTATCCTATTCGCTGGTCGAATATTTTACATTCCTTCCAAAATTATCCACAGATCGACAAACACCTTCACGATGAAGACAAAGACATTAGTCGCAGGTGCCTTTGGCATTCTCTCGGCCTCAAATCTCGTTCAAGCTCATACTTGGGTCGAGCAACTGATGGTCCTCGCCTCAAATGGTACTATGATTGGAGAGCCAGGCTATGCCCGTGGGAATGTCCTACGATCTGCATCTGATTTTAGTGATCCAACAATGGTCAACATCATTCCAGTCGATGGCCGTCCAATCAACGAGATCTTCGATACCGACCTGATGTGCAAATCCTCACAAACTACTCAAACTCAAACCGACGGTAGTCCTAGGCTGCAGGCAGCTCCTGGATCCGCCGTTGCCCTAAGATACCAGGAAAATGGCCATGTCACGTTGCCTGACAATCAACCCGGCAAACCAACCAATCGTGGCACGGTCTATGTCTATGGCACTACACAACCAAGTGCAACTGACAGTTTCCTTGCTATTCACCGAGTGTGGAATGCAGATGGCACAGGTGGTGATGGCCGCGGAGTCTTGCTTTCGACACAGAACTTCGATGATGGCCAGTGTTACCAAGTCAACAGTGGTACCATATCGACTGAGCGACAATCAACATTCAAGCATGCTTCTACCTCTCTGATGGGTGCGGATCTCTGGTGCCAGCAAGATGTTCAGCTTCCAACGGATGCCGCGGACGGTCAACCTTACACTCTCTACTGGGTTTGGGATTGGCCAACTTTGCCAGGCACGACTGGGTTCCCAGATGGCAAGCAAGAGATCTACACCACCTGTATGGACATTGATGTGACTAGCGATGCTACCGATGCTCAAGGCCAAAGCTTTGTAACAGGTCAAGCACTTGAAAGTGCAGGTATTTCTAGCGAAATGGCCGACATAGCCGACCCTACAGCGGTTACTGGTTCAACCATTGCTTTCGCGGCTGCTACAGGTGCTACTTCTGCTACAGCTACGGGTGCTACTTCTGGTACTGCTACGGGTGCTACTTCTGGTACTGTTACTGTGGCTACTTCTGGTACTGTCTCTGGTGCTACTTCTAGTGTCCAGACAGGTACCAGTGCTACTCCTGCATATCTCTCTGTGCACACTACTACGACTGGTTCTGCCAAGACCACAGTTTCCGTCGCATCTACGACTCAAGTACAGCAAAGTGCTCAGTCTCAATCAACTCAGACTCAAGGAGGACACAGAGGAGGCAATCGTGGTACAGCTATCACGAGCCAAGCTGCAGGCGCGTCAATGGCGACTTTTACCGAGTTTGATTCCGTCTTCGAAACAGTTTTTCAAACCATCTACAGCACTGCACTCGAGAAAAGAAACAGTACGTTGGCCGTTCCCACTCCCACAGATCTCCCACCTAGCATCTTCCCTATCCCTCCCTTCTTTACTAGAGGTCTAACATCTTTCCCAGTTGCTACCACTCAAGCACCCGTTGCAGATACTGAGTCACCCAAGAGCACCGCAATTGCCAAGGCTTGCAGCAAGACGGAGAGTGTGTACCGGTTGAAAGCCAGATCGCCATTCTATATCGTACCATCAGGAGAGGTTAATGGCACTGGATGCTAGACCTGCTTGTAGTATGGAATATGTAGATTCTGTATCTCCTCAATCTTCAGTATACATCCCTTTCCGACGACAACCTCTTGCTCATAAGCGATTGGTAACTAGGTAGACATGGTAAACATGGAACGAAGATAGATGGCCATGGAAGGGAAATACAAAGCATTGCCACATGGACAAGGATGTCAGTTGGATTTTATGGAGACGTTCTTTATGATTGATACCCAGCGAGTCTTTCCGCATATCGTTGAATAGGATGGATATGAAACATGCTTCAATTGAAAACCAACAGTATTCTGATTATCTTCTCTCTCTCTCTTGAATTGTGTACACGTGCCCATAACAACGGCGACAAAACCTGAACCCTTTACCATCGAGAAGACATCATCTATCAACAAGGATATCGTCGTCGATTGCTGACGTCGAACATTCCTGTTGCTTCAGTCATACGCGTATAGCAGGCTGGTGATAAGTAGAGGCTGATGACATCCCAGCGAGGTGTGAAGGACACTCGCGTTTCACTTCTCTTGGAGTAGTATGCAGTGATAGATTGAGAGATGGTTCACTCAGTGACCGGAAAGATAGAGCCTACATAGACTTCCCAACCATCTGGATGTTGAGTTCTTCGCTTGACTCTACGTCATCATGCGACGAGGAACTACAACTTTCCGGGATGATGACTGGCGGGTATTCAGTCTCGTCAGCGTCGTGATACATACACGGTTTATAGATAGGTACAACGGCGAGAATTAGAAATTCCTATCGAATCACTTCTGAAAAGACTTGATGTCTGAAAGTGAAGAGGCTACGGGAGAGTAATTTGCGGGTACTGTAGACGTCCGAGTCTCAAATGTGGCTAAGGCATCAGTGAAATCTAACCTGGGAGCACGTCCCTGACGTAGGACAACGCTGATTTCAACAATGCAACAGGTTCGAATGTCTTAACTTGATAAGACCAGGGTAAGAAGTCATTTCCCGACTCTTTCTCTCACAGCCTCGCCCTTCCACCAGCAATTTCCTGCCAGCTAAGCGTATCAAGCTTGGTATATGTCTTTCCGTTCAGCCAGTACAGACTATCCTCCTGTTTCTCCGAGTTTGGATCCCATGATCTCGCCTTCAATATCTCCTTGGCATGCTTGAATGTTGCGCCGGTCTCGATCCTGAGAGAGATTAGAGCTTGCGCCGTTTCAGGAAGGAAATATGCTTACTGTTTGGTGAAGCGGATGAAACGGGGCAGTTGGTACTCTGTAAGGCCTTGGGAACGCAATGCACGGTATAGATTTTCGCAAAAGGTGGCCTCTGACGCTGGACTGCTATCGGTCAACGTTATGCCTGCCGCGCCAGCCTGTCCGTCGTAGCTGAATTTGATTAGTACTTCGAGTTTCAACAGTACCATGTTCAGTCAGGAAACTTACCCGTTCAACTTCATACCGTATACTGAGACATCATGAACATTGGGTTGTCGGCAGATGTGCTCACGGACTTCACCAGCACTGACGTTCTCTCCGCGCCATCGATACGTATCACCAGATCTGTCGACGAAGCGGACCCAGCCACGTTTGTCCCGCAAGAGCAGATCTCCCGTCCTTTGGAACAGATCACCCTTTTCAAAGACATTCTGAATCAGCTTGAGATTGTTTGCCTCTTGATTGTTGAGGTAGTCACTGTAAAAGTCGAGTGTGCGGACTCGACCAATTGCCTCGCCCGGCTCGTCCAGTTCTGCTGGTACACAGAACCCAGTTGTAGGATCACGATATGGCGCGTCTGTTGAAGTATCGAATTTGACGAGGTACGTATCCTCTTCCCTATATCGCCCTAGCAGTCCAGCATAACCCACCATTCCAGCCGCGGTAGGACTCCTCGAAAAGTTGTCGAACTTTGCCACGCCTTCCGTGGATCGATAGAACTCCCGGATTTCGGGAATATTGTATCGAGCTTTAAACTTCTCCCAGATGTCCTTTTGCAAGCCATTACCGGATGCGACAATACATGCGTGAAGGCGGTCGTATTGCGAAGGGGCGACGGCCAGCAGATATCTGCAAAGTTCCCCGACGTACAACATTCGTGTTGCTCCACTGATTGTCAACTCTTGCGAGAATTTCGATGCTGAAAACTTTCTGCTTAGACAGAAGGTGGACGAGTTGCCGGTGGAATAGTAGAGACCGGTGAAGAGGCAGGTAGCGTGGAACAGGGGCAAGCAGGAGAAGGTACGAAGAGGGAAAAATCGCTTGCGATCGTTCAGATCGTGTGAGACAGGCGTCGAGACGAGAATCATTGTGAAATTCTTGACGGAAACGGCCTTGGGCTTGCCACTTGTACCAGATGTATAGATCAACACATTGACGTCTTTCAGCGTACGCTGTGCAGGCATAGATGGGGTAATCGTCGGTAACGCTGCTAAATCTTCATATCGAACTTGAACGATATCACTCACGTGTGGTAAGTCGGACGCTAGATTCGGTGCAGGAAAAGACAACAAATTGAGACAAAGGCATGGTGTGGATGTGCTAGTCTCAGCGAAGAGGTCCACAACAAACTGTGCAAGATCCGGTGTGCAAATGATCAGTTTCGCGTTTGCGATCTGCATGCAATGAGCGAGAGTCTGACCTGAGTAGACAACTTAGTATGTGATAACAGCAAAGAGGCGTTGGCTTACTTCGAAGAGCTGAATTGATCAAGGCAGGGACAGCTCCAAGCTTGGCCAATGCACATAATGTGAAAATCATCTCTGGTGAGTTTGTCATGAAGACTGCAACGAATTCTCCGTTACCAACATTCCTTTGCTGCAGCAAAGTGGCTAGCTTGTCAGCCTCTAGAAACAAGGTTAGTCATGCATTTCCATGCTCGCAGATTGCCGTTTTGACCTACCCAGGATGACTTCTGCATAGCTCCAGCTACGACCTTCGAACCACAGCGCAGAAGCACTAGGATCGGCAAGCTCTAGCATATGATAGAGAGACGCATTGCTCGAAAACTGTGCAACACGCGCAGTGAGCCTCTTCCTAAACGCTCTGTCTCTCAGGAGTTGCTTGATATCGGTCGAAACTCCATATCTGTTGTTGAGATAGACCGAGCCCAGCAGAGCGGCGGCGGCTGCACTAGCTCCTGCTGCTGCTCGTGTAGCAACGGTTTGAGGCATGATGAAGGAAAGTGTTGGTACAGTACGTCAATCTAGCACAGAACCGTATATGGCATTCTTAACCTCAGATATCGACAGCGACAACGCAGAAGGCCTAAGACGTTGTTTTGCTTAGCCGACAGGAATACCTAGGCACGGCAAGTGGTATCGGGTTCGATGGCATGAAATGAGACGCTTTAGCACGTCCTAAGATCCTCTCTCCAGTTCCGCACAGCTACTCCTATTGTTGTGGGGGAGCTGTACCTGGGGTTGGATTTGGTAGCTGGGGCTGGAGCTGGCTCGTGTCTCCACCAAATTCCGGCAGTTGACAATCGCCAATTGCCGCGCCAGTACTTTTCTACTCCCAAGGCTATGGGCACGTCCACCGTCCAACCGCGGTAAAAGGAGATAGTCGCTTGTCTCTACGGCGTGACAATCAAGCTTAAGTATTTTATCACTCTTGAGTACAAGATGTGGTAGTTACTGCCAATTGCTTCAGAAACACTCTACTCCTGCGCGAAAATCTCCCAAACATGTCTTCACCCAGACAACGGCTTGACATGGTCTCGGGCCAGCTCCAAGGCTCGAGTACCTCTCGCAAAGATGCTATATTGGCTCGCCGACCAGATGATGTGGTAAGCCAGATTTCCATCCTGCCTCAAGAGCTCGCGGTGCCACAAGAAAATGGACTCTGGTTCGAGAATCGAGCTATCAGACTGACTGACTGCTTACTAAGGTGATCACTCTTGGCATCCGAACTGCTCTTACAAAGGCCAAGAAAGGGGCTCTCAAAGACACGCCCCTTGAAGGCCTTCTGGTGCCGCTCCTACAAGCTGTGAGGGAGAAATCAGGCATCGATGCAAGCTTGGTCGAGGAGATCGTTGTCGGCAACGTCTTACACAAAGATGCACCTTTTATGTCACGGACGTCGGCCATGGCGGCCGGCTACCCTGCGACAACAGCAGTCTCTACCGTTAGCCGCTGGTGCTCTTCAGGCTTACTGGCCACTCAAAGTGTCGCCAACCAGATCAAGACTGGCTGCATTGATATCGGAATTGCGATTGGTGCCGAAAGCATGAGCACTACCCCAGACAACGGAAGCCCAGAGATGCCCGAAGACTTCTTGAAGACTCCCGTCATTCACGACGCAGTCCAGCTCATGCCATGGACCTCTGAAAACGTGGCAAGAGACTTCAACATCAGTAGGGAAAAGCAGGATAAATACGCTGCAGAATCAGTCAACAAAGCCGAAATCGCTCAAAAAGCCGGCTGGTTTGACGAAGAAATCTACCCAATCACGACACAATGGAAAGACCCCAAAACCAACGAAGTTCGCACCATCAAGGCAGACCGCGACGATGGCATTCGATACGGAACCAGCGCGGAAGGACTTTCCAAGATCCGTGCCGCCTTTCCACAATGGCCCCCTTCAACGACCACAGGAGGAAACGCCTCACAAGTCACCGACGGCGCCGCCGCCCTGCTGCTGATGCGCCGCGACGTAGCTGAGAAGCTAGGGCAACCTATCCTCGCCAAATTCGTCCAGTCCACCGTGATAGGACTCGAGCCACGCATCATGGGCATCGGACCCACATACGCCATTCCTAAATTACTACAGAAAGTCGGTCTGACGAAAGAGGACATCGACATCTTCGAAATCAACGAAGCTTTCGCCTCAATGCTGGCGTACAGCGTCGAAAAGCTGGAACTCGATCCCAAACGCGTCAATCCACGCGGCGGTGCCATGTGAGTGTAGCAGACCGCACAAATTGTTAACTTGACGTTGAGAAACTGACGTTGTTATTTATTTCTAGTGCCTTTGGACATCCATTAGGCTGCACCGGTGCGCGCCAGATCGTCACCGCTATGGCGGAACTGAAACGGACAAAACAGAAGCTTGCAGTGACTTCGATGTGTGTCGGTACCGTAAGTGACCTTTGGAGATGGTTCTGTGGATTGCTTCTAACACGAGAGTCTAGGGTATGGGTATGGCGAGTTTGATTGTGTCGGAGCAGTGAGACGCGTAGATAGCAATTTGACGTAACAGTTGCACTGCTTTCGAAACATTTAACTTGGGAGCCAGCGACGTTGATGCTTCGCTGACAAGCCGGTGGAGTGTCTTTCTGGGCCAGTTCATTAGTCATAGTCTATCCTCCCGTTAGAAGCGAGCCACGGGCCTGTTGCTCTCGTGTCAACACCCAGATGCATTGTGGTAACACTAAATGATAGAAGTATGGATTTGACTGTTCACAATAAGAGCAGCTCACTCAACACATGTGGGTATTTGCTAGAACACCCACTAATTAGTACATGGTGTCTGAAAGCCAAGAATCAATCATGACTTCCAGCTCCCTGTCGTACGTCCTAATCCAATGCTCCTTAACATTACTCGTACGATGTCGTAATACATAGCTTACGAAATCAATTCCGTCTTATTGCGCGTTGCTGGCACAAGTCCAGCTTGACCCGCTCGTGTCCTCACCAATGGCCTTCCCGCTAGCATATAAGCCCATCCCGCAAATGCCTGCTCCCATAAGGAAAAGGCCTACATTGGCAGCCGTCAAGGCCATCTTCTTCCAATTCTTGGTATACCCACCCCAATTCATGTACTACCACTGGTAGACAAGGCACTCGGTATCGGATAAACGTTATTCCGTATCTTGGCGGTCCCATCATCTGCACCGGTAAGTACGTAGTAGTAGTACAGTAGTACTACCATGCGCCATCGGCTGTTCAATCCGTTCACTGGCAAATGGCTCACTCAATACATGTACCAATCAATTGCTCCAGAT
>Ga0068628_1000202_pt1 | contig 17335 bp, 14 predicted proteins | sample InSIn2gowninarea_FD_77431 | JGI IMG/M metagenome (GOLD analysis project Ga0068628, IMG submission 77431) | Clean room microbial communities from NASA Spacecraft Assembly Facility at Jet Propulsion Laboratory, Pasadena, California, USA -... ... | reverse complement strand
GATGACCCCACTGAAGTTACCTTGACGTCTTTGAGAATTCTATAACTCAGAGATTGAATGGTAAAATCAGATGTAGACTAGTTGATTAACTACATTTGATCAAATGAGGTTTTATGATGTGCATGCCTGAGATCAAGGACAAAGGTGGTAGTTTGCAAACACTTCTAAAAATAGCAATGTACCACCTTCCAGATACTAATAATGGATCCCTACTTTGTACAGATGATTTTTTCCCTTTATCTTTCTTAGCTTCTTTCTAGGAGGAACTTGCAATGCATACTGCCAGGAAACACTATGTAGTTCTGGGGAACTAGGCAACTTTGTGCCTTAATCCATTGCACAATTCTCATCTTAGTGAGGGTTCTGCAGTTCATGGGCTCAGTGTTAGGCTACCTTCCATGAATGCACAGTTCCTGAGATCAAGGATGACTTTCAGTTAGGACTACGTAATTCCATCATCTAGGTTGCTTGCCATAAAGATTTTCATAGTTTATGGAGGCAAGCCCATAACTGCTATGAGACCAAGTTGGTAGATCAACTTGTTACCTAGAAGGATTTAGCTAAGTGAGAAAACATGAGAAAAAATGAAAAGATAAGTCTTATTTGAAGCGTGAATGCCTCGATGAGTGAAATATGAGATTCTATGGATATGAAGTGACCCTCCAAAATCGAAGCATAGGAAAAAATTTGGAGGATGGTCATAGTTGCTAGAACAAGTTGGTTTCTAGTTATGGCTCAATCCATCAAAGAATTGGAGTCCCTTGAGAGATGATATGTATATGTGTTCAATTATAGGTCAACATGTTGGGTACACCAAGGTAAGGTAATAGATATATTGTTATTTTTATTTATGCACTGGCAGCTATTTGTTTAAGGCAGTATGATGTAGGAGATTGCATGGCAAAAGAGATTTTCATGAAATCATGGAGAAGGCTCAAGTTGAGCTTTCCTTTGGAAGTGTTAGGAACCATGGGATCGATTCATGAAGTTTTTCGCTAGTTTTGTTGTTTTAGTGCTTTGTGGGTTGTTTGCGCTTGATTTGCAATTTTGATTGTGTCTAGTGCATGATCGTGCCAATTGTTTTTGGTGTTGTATTGTTATTGATTTCCATGGTTTTCTTTTGGTTTCCTAATTTTTCTTTCCCTTTATGTTTTGAGGGTCTTGTGAATTGGTTGGGTAAACAGGAAAGTTAGTGGAGCTCGAGTGGAGTTGAATGTAACACAAAAGGTAATGTAAGACCTAGATGAAGCCTAGTGCATGAGTATAATGGCACTAGAAGGAAAGGATATGACAACTAGTTGGATTGGTTAGGTCCATTGGGATAAACGGATGGTGGTAGGAAAGTCATGAGAAAGGTAACAAGAAATGTAAAGTAGATAGATTTGAGGCATCAGATGCATTGGCTATGTTGGGAACTATTGTTCTAAATTTTGTTCATGTTGTGCATCGATAAAGAGATTACTCTTAACCTTAACCTTATGATATATGGTAATTATGTTGTGATCATGATTATATTGTTGTCTATATAGGTATACATCTATGTATGTATGTGATTTTATAATAGGGTCGTAATGGACTATGATTGTTTTATGATAATACTTATATGTATATATGCACGCATGTATGTCATTTGTGGGTACAATCAACAAGGATAATTTTGTGGAGGAATGATGGCTTATGAAAGTGAATGTTATGAAGAGTTTCTCGACATTACGAGAAATCAAGTGGGATGAGTAAACTTGAGAGATCTATGAGGTCAGTATCATGTCGATATGAATTGATATTATGTTTTAATACTATGCCTATGCTTATGATATGGACATGTTGTGCTAGAGGATACATTAGCATAATGAAAGCAGCGTGATCTGCGACATTCTGGACAATCATGGATAGTGAAAAGACACTAGAAGAAAGGTTGCATGGTAGAGTCAGTGTGGTATTTGGATGTGTAGTACTACTATTGTGTATATGTTGTACATGTTGTATATTTATTGGTGTGTATAGATGGTATTGTGTACATGTCATATATGTGGTTTTGTGTACATCTTGTGTATGTAGTGTTGTGTATAGATGGTGTTGTGTCCATGTTGTATATGCATTGTTGTGTACAAATGGTGTTGTGTACAAATGGTGTTGTGTACATTTGGTGCAGTGTACACATTGTATATATGGTGTTGCATATATATATTGTTGTGTACATATTGTACATGTCGTATTGTGTACAGTTTTTACATGTTGTGTTGTGTATATGTGATATTTTTCTATGTGTATTGTGTAGTCATTATATCATGACATGTATATTTGTTGTGTTGTACTTCATGTACGTAGATGTATTGTGTCGTACACCTGGTGTAGGTGCATGTATCGTGTTGCACATTAGGTGTAGGTGTATGTGTTATGTTATACACTAGGTGTAGGTTTATGTATTGTGTTGTATGTCATGTGTGAGTGTATGCATGTGGTGTACACTGCGAGTATGTGTACATGATTGAAAAGAAGGCATTAGGTGTTTGTCCTATGTGGTAACCAATTAGATGTGTGAACGGAAAGGGAAAGGAACAAAGGTAGAAGCAAGGAACTGATTGAATGATAAGTATCAATATTTTATGTCAGTTTTAATTATGCATGCGATCTATGACCCTGATTTATGACGATTGCATGTGATCTATGATTTTGATTTATGATGATTGAGTTTTAAGCTAATTGGATGTGATATGTTTATAAATGATGATTTGATAAAAGAGTTAACTTTACTTGTTGTGATATGATGTAAATAAAACTGTAAGTGTACCTTATTGACTAGCCAATAATGAAGTATGATTTTAATTTATTTTTAATCTAATGAAAAAAATCTTCTAGGTATGAAAGCATGGAAAATTCCCAAGTTTGGGTGGTTGAAAATGGCTACAAGAATTAGCAGTAACAGTAAAAAGGAATTGGAACAGGTAGTAGTAAGAGGGTAAAGCATTCTAGAGTAGCACCATTATGCGATAGTGGTACCCAATAGTTTCGATTGATTTCCATGAGTATGCTATGAACAACATGATGGTCTTAGGTAGGTTTATACATTATTTTTTGGACCTTCTGATGTGATGAAACAATCCGAAGAAATGGATCACTCGAAGGACTATGTAGAAGACAAGGGGTTACTAATAAAACTTGGAAGGTGTGAGATTGCACATAACCAGGTGACCTGATTACCTAAGGGATTATGTGGAAAAGAAGGGAAGGCCGAGGAAATATATTTGTTTTTGTCATTAGCTTTGCTAAATGGAATCAAAAGCACATTCGGAGTGTGCCCTAGAAAAATGAGTCGGTAACTATTCACTGAGAGAAAAAGTAGTGAAAGGATTGTAGGGTTGTACATTGGATGCAAAACTTGAATTTGGAAATGGATTTTGACTTCCTAGGAAGGAGGTGAATCCTGGTACTACATTTTAGTGTGGAGGTGTGAGCCTCTCAATTCCCCTGTTGACTAATGCAAGCACCATATCCTTTTATTTGTTGGTTGAAAAAATGTGCATATGTACATGTGTATAATATTGAAAATACTATATTGAGCTATGTTTATAAATCTCCTTAGACAATATGATTATTTTTTGGTTTAAGAAAATGTTCTTAAGTATATGTGGTTGTGATTTTAAATACTATAATTAGTTGTGTCATAAAGCTCTAGCAAGCAATATGTTGGAATTTTTTTAACAAGATTTCATTGTTAATACTTCAAGGAGCTAGGTTGTGAAACTCCATAGATAGTATGTTTTGTTTTCAGTAGCTCTCTAGTCATAGGTGTCATAAAACACTAAGGACGGTGTTCCCTAGGGGGTGGGGTTTGCAATAGCCTCGGGTTAATTTTCCTCGTAAATAAAATAAGACCAAGTTCATAGGAAATGGATTCCAAGTTGAATGGTGGGAAAAACATACTAGTGGGTGTCACTTCTAGTTTATTTATGGCTAAGGAAATTGGAAAAGGTGCTAGAAAATAAAAAGTGGCAATAATTGATGTTTTATTTATGAAATAACATAAAATAGGAGAAAAAGAAGTTGGAGGGACAAAAAATTTCATGAGAGGGAAATTGAAGGAAAAATGGAGGAAAATGAAAAGAATATAAGCCTCAATGATAAAAGAGGCTTATGAGGATCAATTCTTAGTATTTCATCAGTTTAGTCTTTGGCACTCTCATTATATTCCCCTATTCTCTCTTAATCTTGCACACTTCTATTTTTCTTGGAGTATTCTTTGAGAACTCTAGTTTTCACTTCGATTGGAGAGAGAAGGAAAAGGACAGAAATAAAGCGCAAGGGAACCTATGAATCAACAACTATAGTTGTATTTCTTTGCAGGTAATAGGTTGCATGTGTGATTCCCTTACTGATTTATTGATGCATGTTATATGAATTTGATTTGTTGGTTATGTTTTATCATTGGCATGGAGGATTTCTTGGGTTGACATTGGTTTTAACCTTCCCTTGCCATTTCCTAGATAACCATGGTGTTTTCCTTTTTCCACTTGATTTTTTTCTGGTTCGTGCTCATAATTATGTATGTCTATGGGTTGGAACAAACACTTTGAAATCCCTAAAACAACTTGGGTTGAGTTACTAGTCCTGGAGCCTAGGTTGGGACAAATTATCTAGAGAAATTGGTGGGTTGAGTTGCTCTTCCCTCGAACCAGGTTCGACAAATTCTCTGGAGCCTTGGAAGGTTGTGGGTTGAGTTATTAGTTACTGGAGCCCTAGAAAATTTGGTTAGACACAAATCTAGTTGGTGTTAGCGATGTTCTATTGTAGAGATAGAATCATTAAGGGTTGAGCTGGTTTGGCCTCTTGAAGCCCTAGTTTGGTTTTGTTTGGTTTATTGCATGAGATCCCATGTTCATGCTTGGAATATGGCACGGGGGTGATTGGATGAAAAAGAGATTTGGTTCAACCTAATCTATATTTGGGTGGTACGTGAAAGTCCCTAACATGGTTGGTATTATCATATATTAATACAAGTTATTCTTCTATTGTGATTATTGTATATTTGCAACAATTATATTGGTGATATTATGGTTGGTTTGCCACAGTTTATATGTTGGTTATTTTATATTTATATGACGTATATTGTCTATGGCTCTTGACATGCTTGATGATTATATCAATGGTTGATCAATGCATGGACTAACAAATGCTATTGAAGCAAGGTAGAGATGGGTTAGAACCTTCTCGGTGATTCTCAGGTGAAGGCTATCAGTTTTTGATCATATATGCATTCATGACCTATAGCTTAGATGTTTTCCATGTGTTGACGAAATGAATAGTATGTTCTTGCTAGTGTAGGTCAAGTTTATAACTGAAGTTTGTATCTTTAGCCTTATTTCCATGTCATTTATGATTCTGACAAGTTTAAGGAAGTTTCTGGGCAATGGTCTAGAGGTTGACCTTAAAAGGTGGCACTCATCTTGGGGCCGTATGCTCTGAATTGAAGATTTTCGGTCATCACCATTGGCAGGTAGGATTGTGAGCGTTTTTGGAGGCTCACAACTTCATGCATTCCTTGTTGTCGGTGTGGTACGTAGTTAGGTTTGTGGAAAATCAATTCTAACTCGAGGTTTTACTATTAGTGCTTATGCATTGACTTATGGGTGGCCTAGTGTCTTGAGGGATGGCTGTGAGTTGTTAGTGCGTTGGTTTGTTGATCCAGGTGGATATTGGTGGTGACCCACCTATTCCACTTGGACCCCCACCATTGTTTCTTTCAATTTCCTTAATTGTAGCATAGTTTACTATTTTTTGCATTTTTTTAGGTCCTGAACTTTCAAAGCTGTTTTGAGTCCCTAAACAACATTTTTTTGGCAAATGGGAAAACACAAATTTTCACTTGATGTTTGAAATAGAATGTTGTAGGCCTCAGATATCTATTTCCAATGAGGAATTGTGCATGTCAAATGGAGATTGTATGCCAAAATTACGACCCTAGAAAGTTGAAGTACCAATTTACCCAAAAAAGGCCAAAAGTTTTGATGCTTCATCTCTTAGGATTATGTTTTCAGATGTTTATGGTTTTTCATTGTTTATCAATAATAAATAGGCCTTAAAGCCTCATTATAACACATTTCATTGGAATGTATCAGACACATCTCTTCTCAGAGATAAGCTACCATCGCCAGAGATAATTTATTTGCATTGGGGATGTAAGAGTATTTCACTTTATTGATATTAATGAAATGAAATTTCTTTTTCGGTGCATATCTATGTTTAAGTTTATATCTGTATTTTTTTGCGCTCCTCTGTAAGTTTGGATTAGTGTTATCCGAGCAGTCTTCTATTTAGTTTTTTTTTTCTTTGCATGTCCCCAATGAGGTCAAGGTATAATGATTTAGGGCTTGAACTGGTTGAACCTTTGTAAGACCAGCCTCGTAAACCCAAACAACCTCCCATGGCAGAAGAAAATAAAGACAAGGGGGTAGGATATCCTTTCAAAATATTATTTGAGGAGGCCCTCAAGTGGTAGAGGAAGGAGACGATGGATAACTTCACCCAAATCCTTCAACAAATACCCACAGGCAATGCACATTCATCGAGTAGCCATGCTAGAGGTGCCACTCTTTTTAAGGTACACATTAACTTTGACATTCCTATATTGGAAGGCCAGATAGATGCAGACGTTGTAAATACATGGTTAAATATTTTGGAAGAATAATTTTTCGGTTCATGAATTTTTCAATTGGGAAAAGATTACCTTTGCACTCCTTAAAGTCAACCCCCATATCAAGCACTGTTGGGAAACTATTGTGAGAAAAGGGATGAGAGGTAATCCTCATTGTTCTCATCCGCACCCATTTGGAATTCTTTATAACACTGCATTAAGGAAAAATATTACCCTTTCAAGAGATATGAAGATAAATACATAAAGTGGACAACATTTCGGCAGGGAAGAGACCAAGATGTGTCAAAGTTCGCAAATGTTTTTCATGCCTTTTTTACGAAGCTAGGTATTAAGAATTCTAAGCAAAATTTGGCACTCAAGTACCACGGCTATCTACATAAGTACATCCAAGATGAAATGGATTTCTTAGACATTTCCTCTTTCGATGTTCCATATCGATATGCTATTGAGATCAAGCAGAAGTTTAAACAGAATAAGCGAGACTTTGGATCAATGAATCTAAAGGAAGCGAAGGGCACCCCCAAACAAAAAAAAAATGGTCAAATCCAAGGTGGGGTGAATCGGGACAACCCATCAAAGACAAAACTAAATAAAAGCACCACGAAGACAAATAAGGACATGGGAAATTGCTATCAGTTGCATAAGATCCCTACTCACAACACAAGTGAGTGTCCAACCAAGCAGTCACTCATAGCTGAGCTAAAGGCTTTCAAATAAGATGCATGTTCTAATTCTATGTTAGAGCCTGACAAGGGGAATGAAAAAGGGAAATATATTATTGATGCAAATCCCAGTGCCACCATTGACACTGCCAGGATCTAGAAGTTTGAGCCTAAAGATAGAGAGGAGAGGGAGCACCTCTTCCACTCAAAGATGTAGGTGAAGAGTTCCCTGTTGCAGTTCATTGTAGATAATGGGAGCCAAAAGAACCTCATTTCAATAGAGGTCATGAAGCAGTTGGGCCTACCGACCACACAATACCCGTCACCGTACACCATCAGATGGCTTCACTAAGGACGAGATCTCTGCATCAACCAATAGTCTCACCTTCCCTACAACATCAAGCCCTTCATAGATGAGGTGAGTGTGATGTTACTCCTCTTGAATTTTGTGATGTATTATTAGGCCAACCATACTTGTGGAAGCATCATTTTGTTTATGCGTCTAGGCCTCCCACTTTTATTATTACTTTGGGCAAAAAATTGTATAGGATATAGGAGGTAGCACCGCCTACCACCATTTCTTTCATCTCTGCAAAGCAATGCAATGATATCATAACTCAGAAAAGGAACTTTTTCATCCTCATGATTCACCCTCAGGGTAAGAGGAAAAGTATGGCCACCTCCATGACCTCTAGACAAGGCTCTACCACACAACAACAACAGATGGATGAGGTCATGGAGGAATATGAGGACATCCTCACCTCGCCCATTGGGGTACACCTACACTGTCAATTCAAGCACTCCATCCACCTAAGATAGGGCACGCCACTACCCAATTGACCAATCTACTGACACTCTCTTCTAGAGAATGGCAAGATCAGAAGGAAAATCCAGGAGTTGCTGCAGAAAGGGCACATAATGTTGAGTTCATCACCTTGTGGAATCTTTATTGTGTTTGTACAGGAGAAGTATGGAACATGGAGGCTCTGTACGGACTATAGAGCACTGAATAAGATTGCTTTCTAGAATAGGTATATAATCCCATGGATTGATGACCTTCTAGACCAGCTCAAGGGCGCCAAATAATTCAGCGAGATTAACCTAAAGTCCAATTATCATGAGGTATCTATTTAACCCTTCACTGTATGGAAGACCACCCTAAAATTATAAGAAGGGCCTTATGAATGGTTGGTCATGCCTTTTAGGTTGAAGAATTCCCTCGTAACCTTCATGTGGATGATGAAAAAAATCTTAGGCACTTCACCAACTCATTCATAGTAGTGTACCTAGATGACATCCTGATATTCAGCCGAAGATGGGAAGAGCACATACACAATATCTGATAGGTCCTCCAAAACATGTGACAACACAAATTGTGTGCCAATTTCAAGAAATGCACTTTTGGTATGACCTAGGTTTAATATACAGGCTACATCATTAATGAGTGAGGTGTGCATCTACACCCTGTAAAGATACAAGTTATTCGAGATTGGCCAACTCCAACCACTCTAATAGAGGTCTGTAGCTTCCTAGGTCTTGCCAATTTCTTTCATAAGTTCATGTTAGGATTCTCTCATATCAGTTCGCCTTTGAGTCAAGATACCAAGGGCGGAGCAAAAGAAAAGTTCTTTTGGTCTGAATCCCAATAGTAGGCATTTTTCAAGTTGAACCATCACCTTTATTGTACACCAATGCTCACATTTCCATACCTGCAACACTAATTTGAAATTTAGATAGATGCCTACGACTATGTTATTGGTTTAGCTATTACCCAACAGGGGCATCCAATGGCATATCCTAGCAAGACACTTTTCGATACAGTTCGAAAGTATCCCACTTCTAAAAAATAGATGTATTCCATTGTGGAAGTCTTCCGACAATGGAATAATTACATTTTGGGGAAGAAAAAAAATCATCCACACAGACCATTGACCCTTGCAGTTCATATAAACAAAATGAAAGTTACATAATGATCACCATCAGAAATGGTCCACATATCTGCAAAAATTCCATTTGAACGTCAATTACAAGAAGTGAAACACCAATAATGTCACAAACTATCTTAGTTGACCATATGTTATGGCACTGACCAATGCATTTGACTCTTGTGGGCATGATACTTTAAGATGGTCACATATTTACAACAATGATCCAGAATTCGACAACATGTACCAGATGCTCCTAAAAGCAAAGAAAATTCCCAATTTTCACCTCGAGGGTGCACTGCTATGCCATTTGTGGTACCTCTATGTTCCTTTAAGTGAGCCTGCCAAGATGATTTTGGAGGCACACTACAGTCAATTCACTAGACATTTCAAAGTTGAGAAAACAGTGGCGGTGCTACAGAAGTATTAAGATTGGCCAAACCTTAGAGAGGATGTCAGGAAGTACATCAAATCCTGCAATGTTTATGTCATTGTCAAATTGACAATCAATAATCAAGGCCTATATACTCCTCTACCTACTCCTATTCGGCCTTGGGAATCCATCTCCATGGATGAAATGTCAGGGCTTCCTTCTACTAAGAATGGAAATGACTTTGTTTTCATGGTCATCGAAATACTCTCTAAGACGGCCATTATGGCATCCTACAAAAGTAGTATCACTGTAGAAGCCACTGCTAATCTCTTCTTTGAACGAGTGTGAGTACACTTTAGGATACCATAGTCCATTATCTTAGATCACGACAGTAGGTTTTTAAGTAAATTTTGGTTCAGCCGATACCAAGCTCACTAAGTCTGTGGCCTACCACCTCCAAATATATGGCAACACATAGGTCATCAATATGATGATCATGCACACTCTACGCATGTACAACTCAAAGCATCCTCACACATGGGATAAAATTCTCCCCTATGTCTAGGAAAACTACAATAGAGCTCTCCATGGCTCAACTGGGCACAACCCCTTTCAGTTGGGGTTGGGATTGGGATTCCAGCCATTATGTCCCATTGATGTATCCATACCATTTGTAGTTACTTGGGTAGATACAACTCATGTCTAGTCCAAAGATGATTGTTGGGTGCAGGAATTGCACTTAAGTAAACTCCTCAACACTTAATTATCAACCCGGGGGATTCATAAACTTAGAGACGAAGCATAGGCAATGCCAGAGATGGTATGAATATTTCTAATTTCAATCCCTAATTTCTTTAAAGGAAAGAGTTGAGAATCAAACTAAAGAAAGAAAAAGGCAACCTGAACCATCAAAATAATCTAGACCTGAACAAGGAAGAATGCATTTGCAAAAGAGATTTAAAAATAAAGGAGCAATCACTCTAGCTAACTATTGATTAACTATTGAGTGTGTGTTTTTCTTTAGCAAAGACATTTTAGCAGTCTCAATAAATGGGTCCTTCAAACCTACTTATATAAAGATTTCCTTCTTGCACTAGTTTAGTTTGTTTGCACTAGTGCAAGAACAAAAATTTATGCACAGTGTCTGAATACTGTCTATACTAAAAGTGTTTTCCTTCATGCAAGGGCTTGAACTTTCTCAAGTTCAGAGCACTCAGATCTTGTGACAAGAAACTAGTTCTTGCACCAGATCAGAGATTCTTACACTTAGTATTTAATTCTTGAAATAAGAGCTTAACTACTACAAGTTCTCTGAAATAAAATTGCACACATAAAAATGGATGTTTCTAATTTTAACAAAGTGCAAAAATAAAGAAGCAATCTGTATAATTTATCCTGTAAGGAAACATTAATGAAAGTAAGAAAACTACTGGAAGTAAACTTAAAAGGCTTGCTGCATCACACCAATGTGCACTAGTGTAGGTTCATTTCTCCTGCTTGAACTAGGTGGGAAAACCAAATCAACCAAAACTATAGAAAGTGAATAGCAAACCAACGTGCATAGGTGCGGGGTTATTTCTCTTGCTTGGACTAAGCGGGGAAACCAAATCAAACAAAACTGCAGGAAATGAATAGCACACCAACATGCATTGGTGCATGTTTATTTCTCCTACTTGGACTAGGCATGGAAAACCAAAATCAAACAAAACTACAGGAAATTAATAGCACACCAATGTGCACTGGTGCAGGGCTATTTCTCCTTCCTAGACTAGGTAGGGAAACCAATCCAAAATCAGATGCAGGAAAATAAATTCTAACTACTTCACGCTGTGGATCCACTTTCACTCAAACAGGAATTCATGTGTTGTACATTAAATCATACTTGGTAGTAGAAACATAAATTACAAGAACAAAAAATAGGGTAAACGTGCTTGTTTAGTTGGGCCCTAGCCAACCAGCGTGTTTCCCTTCTAAATAGAAATGTTGCTCAGCACTTTATCAATTCATCAACTTCAAACAAAAATACGATTCATGAAAACACAAGGTGCAGCTCCCTTCTTATTAATTCATAGAGGAAAATACATATGTGATTACATAGTCTAGCCTATATTTGGGCGATAACAAAAATACAAGCCTTTTATCACTTGCCTGATTATATCTCTGTTCTATACAAACTTATCAAGAACTATCTCATCCTATTTACATTCCTTGTTATATAGATCCTTTACCGAAGGCTAAAATGATCATTTAACTGATTACATAACTGATATGTAGAATTTAGCTTTCGGCCTTCAAAATTAGGCAGTTTAACAAAACTGGTCGTAGCCAATGTCCAGCTATTCGTTCTTGATAAATCTCATCTCAACTACCTTTGGATTGCCTTGCTGTTGTAGCTGGAACTCGGCTGCCTTCATATCTAACTTATTGTCGTGGCTGAAGCGGCACAGAACAAGGTGGTGATCAAGTAGGTCTGGGTCTCCTACAATGATTCGCTGTGCTGGTACTGGTGGGAGATCTGATCCTGCACTAGGATGAGCAGTCATGGTAAGCACTTGACTATCAAACAACATTGGAGATATCGATAAGTTACAAGAGTGATTATAAGCAAGAAATCACTTGATAAATAATTAATTAATGATAAGTTAAGTTTAAAATATGAAATATAAAGTTCTAAGTGAAATATGTCATCATTCATGGACTAGTGCAAGATGAGGGTGTATAAGTGAGGTAAAACAACAATAAATGGTCATGATTTAGGAAGGGAAAAATGGTCAAAAGGAAGAAAATTAGTGGGCTAACATCCTCCCATCCCTAAATTGTTGTGTGTCCTCACACAACTCTTTACCTCTGCAAAAAACTTCAAAACTTTAAGTACTCCAGCTTAATCCTGCTCTGGCATACTCTCATCACCCTACAATGTTTCAGACTTCTTCTTTTCTGTACTCTTCAATTTCTTGGTCAACTTCTTAAGCCACCTAAAACATTGTGTAACTCGATACTTCCAGAATTTAACTTCCCTTTTCTTCTTCTAGATTTCTTCCATCAATTCTCCTCTGTTCTGTTCTTTGTCCTCTTTTGCTTTGACTACAACCTGCTCTAAATTTTGTACTTGAAGCTATAACTCAACTACCTGAGCAACAAGGGTTGCCAATTCCTTCTCTTTCTCCATTTTTGCAAGAGCTGTGTCTTTCTTAGGGACCTCCATATCCACCATGGTTACATCAGGAAACTCTTCTCCCTCTAGTCCCTTTTCTTCTGATTCTTCCTCCTCTGGTTCTTCTTCTTTTGGTTCTTCCTCCTCTGGTTCTTCTTCTCCTGCCTCTCCTTCTCCTGCTCCTTCTTTAGACTCTGACTCTTCTTCTTCTTCTTCTTTTTCTTCTTCTTCTTCTTCTTCTTCTTCTTCTTCTTCTGCTTCATCATCTGTAGGGTCTACCTCTTCTTTTTCCGGTTCCACCTTTTCTTCCTCAGATTCTGCTTCTTCTTCTTTTGTGGGTTCTTCATCATCTAGCTCTTCTTCCTCTGTATCTTCTTCTTCTGCTTCATTTTTTTCTGCTTCTTTCTTCGATTCTTCTTCTTGCACTAGTGCTTCTTCCTGTACTGGTGCAAGAGGGGATTCCACGCCCTATGGGGACTATGGTTCTTTGCCTTCTCAAGAGACTTTACTCTCTTTCCAAAATTGGCCAATAGAGCATCATTCTCGACCTATAGAAGCTTTGCTCCGTCTACAAGGACTCACAGGTTGTCATTTTCAGGGGTCGAAATGGTCTCTTCAGCTAGTGTGCTAGTCATGCTCTCATTTGAAGGCGAGGCATTCTCTGCTTGTTTGGGTTGCTTCCTTTTTTCCCTGGTGCAAGAAGGACTTCCCTTTTCATTTTTGATCGGGTTCTTACTTGTGGTGGTGGGGTCCTCTATCCCCTTTCCAGCAGCTATCTCTTTGTGCAGCTGTTTTAACAACGCTTCCCATGTCATACCTTTTACTTCCAACTGTTTCAAGACCAAGATTTTCACTAGGCCATGATGATATAACCTTGTGTTGGCCTAGTCTGCCCTACCATCCTGTATGCTTTTATCCATTTTCTCCAAGCTTTTGAGCAGAATAAGGGAAATTCGTCCTCCACCGGATGTGCTAGACAACTTCAAAATGTTGCAGCATTATAAAGTGATATACCAAGGTACGGGTGCATTTTCCTTCGTAGGTCACAAACTTTTGTAAAATGAAAAGGAGGTCTTTCCACTGACCTAATAAGGTGTTGTGCAGAACTCCTAATTTCCAGTCTACCTCTATCTTTTTATCAACGACAAAATGCTTCCAGTGTTTCCCTTCTAGCTTCTGATTCCTAAACCATTGTTCTCAAGTGTTCTCTAAGCCCGTCGCTACAACTATGAATTCCTCTATGACTTTGAATTTGGGAGGCCCAATTCTCACTCAGCCATTTCTAAAACTCCTTACAAAATGTAGGGCCACTTCCCTATCATACCTGTCAAACTTCTACAGAAACAGAAGAAAACCCGAGTCTCACAATAGTGAAATATTATTGCAATACTTGGCAGTCTGCTCTATTTTGTTGAGAGATATGGATTCATTTCGAATAGGTGGCATTGTTTCTTAATGAATATGAATAGTCAGGTTCTGAAATTTTTGCGCGTAATACCAGGGAAATCGGCCCTTATAAACAGAAATCTAACTTTCCACCATCCTTTCCATTGTATCACTGGTTCATTCACCATATCTGCACGTCATCTTTGAGGTCAGGCCGGATTGGTACTTGTGGCGGCTGTTTAATGGCTAGGTGAGGTAATAACTATGAGTTAAGGACATTTAGGATTATGGAAAAGAGGGGTAATCATGTCCAAGCAACGGTTAAAATATCTCTGCATTCATTCATAATTCAAGGAAAAATATTAGCATTTACTAAAAAAGATCATGATTTCTAACTTAAAAAAACACCTTGTACTTTAAATAATTTCTCCTAGTTAGTATGACAGCATAAGTACTTCATCAGTTAAGTGAAGGGGCTTCATATAAATTTCATGATGACCATTTTTCTTATGTCGTATGCTATAAAAAGAACTTGTACTATGTTGCTGATGAGGTGCATGCTTGCAATGATCTGCTTGCACCACTTAAATCATACTATTCCACTGGTACCTGTCTACTTATTTTATCATATAGGACAACACGCTTGCACTAGTGTAAGAATAATATCTAAAACAAAGAATTTAAATAAAATATAGGTTGGACTTTCACATGACTTCCTCAACCTATACTAAAAACTTACCTCGCCCTTTCCTGATGCTTTAGAGCATCCTTTTGCTCTTTGTACGAGATCCTGCAATAAATTCATGAGGGAATAAAGAATTGGGAAAGCAGAATTTTCATAATGGGAAGGAATTTTTCTACAGGGATTCCAGGAATAGTACCAAAACAGGGCATAAATAGAAGTGGGATAGGGAAAAAATTCAAGGGTAAAGTGGGATTTCTTCGAAGCGGACATGGCAAATTTAGAAGACTGTGGGAAGGTTAATTATTCTAGGATTAAGGAAGAAAATTGAGGGAATATTATGAAAGTGGAATATGAAGAAAGGCAAAAAAATTTCTGGAAGGTTTGCCTGCACTGGTGCAAGAAAAATAACTGCAGCAAAAATTAAGCATTACTTGAGTAAAAGTATCCATGCTAATTACCCCAACTGTATAAAGGTTGGTTCTACTAGGATTGATTTTACTTGGTGGTAGCTAGCATATCTAAAGATCAAGCAACATTTTATTTTTATTAGGTATTTTTGATCTTCCTGCTAGCAAGCTGGTTTTTAGGTTGATCCTTCGGCAATCATGTCAGCGAACTCATTTTCATAATTACAGGAAAATATATTTTCTTTAGTTTTTTTCTTATTTTTTAACTTTTCTTATTTTTATTTTTAAGAAGAAAGAGAATTCATGTTTTCAAAAGGTTGGTATTACCATTCACCACTACCATCCCAAATTGCTATTGGACCTTTTGTGTAAAATCTTCCCTAGTAGGTGGCTGAAAATACTTCTTTAGCCTGTGCCCATTTACCAAGAATACTGAATTTTTTCCATCAATAGTTTTAACTTCTATTGCTCCATTCTCAAATACTCAGATCACTTCACAAGGTCCCATCCAACAAGTAAGGAATTTCCCTTTAAAGATTTTAAATCTAGAATCATAAAGGAGCACCCAATCACCTGGTTGCAACTGCTTTTTCTGAATAGACTTGTCATGCCACCTTTTATGTTGGTGCTGAATTAGTATGTTCTACTAAACAACATCCCTACAAAATTCATCTAACTCATTTAATTGGAGAAGATGATGTTGTTGTGCCTCATAGAGGTCTAGTCCTAACTGAACTGCAGTTATGAAAGTTTTGATCTGGAATTCAATTGGTAACAGAACCTGTTTGCCATATACCAGCTCATATGGTGTATGTATTGTGCTATTTCTCCAAGTGGTTCTATATGCCCACAAAGCCTCTGGTAATCGTTCAGCCCAGTCCTTCCAATCCATATTGACCATCTTTGTAAGAATGGACTCGATCACTTTGTTCATGGATTCCACCTGGCCATTTGCTTGCAGGTGATACGGCGTGGATTTCCTGTGCCAGATCTTATATTGCTCCATCACACCCTGTACCAGATTAGAAATAAACTGCAGACTATTATTAGAAACAATTTCTCAATGCACACCAAATCTAGCAAAGATTTCAGTAAAAACAAAATCAACAACAACTTTTTCTGTACCAAAAGAAACAGTTTTATTGTACAAACAAAGATATGCTTTTTACTTAATGATGTTGGATTTATTGCCTGTTATGAAACTAGCTAACAAAAAGATAGAAAAGAGAGATCAACGCCTTAGAATTCAGCCTCTTTGAGGGGGAAACCTCCTTTACATTACACAAATGAATAATTCTTCGATGATACAAATGACAAGACCTCCTTTGTATATATAGGAGTCTAAGGAGTTATAATATAATTGGAGCTGACATAACAATAATAATGTAAGGGAACAATAATAACAATAGTGGGCTTCTATGGGGAAAAATATTAACAATATGGGTACAACAATATAATAAGGGGGTTGTACTAATAAAAATAAGGGGTTACACTAGTAGTATACGGGCCTAACATGCCCCTCTCCTTCAAAAAGTGTTGTCCTCAATGCTTGAGTACTTCTTGAAGCTTTTGTAGAATATTCTTGTCCTCCCATGTGGAATCTTCAGTGGGTAAGTTATTCCACTTGGTGAGATACTCTGAAATTGATCGATTTTGTAGCTGTCGTGTTCTTGTTTCTGTGATTGCTCCAAGTTCCAATATGATTTTTCCTTCCTCTTCAAGTTCTGGCAATATTGTTTGAATTGGGATCTTCTACAACTTTTGAATGAGTGTCCACACTTCTTCATCCTTCTCCCATTCATCCCTTGCTTCATTTATCTAATCTGGTTGGATAATAGAAATGGCGCACAACAATGCTTCCATAGCCTCATACTTTCTTGAGAGTGCATCTGCCACCATATTTTTCTTCCCTTTTTTGTAAAAGATTTCAAAGTCATAGCCCAACATCTTTGTGACCCACTTTTGTTACTCTTCAGAGGATAATCTTTGTTCTAAAAAGTATTTAAGGCTATCATGATCTGTTTTTACCTTGAAGTGTCTTCCCATTAGGTAGGGTCGCCATTTCTTAAGTGCATGGAGTATTGCCAACAT
>Ga0068628_1000201_pt1 | contig 17368 bp, 11 predicted proteins | sample InSIn2gowninarea_FD_77431 | JGI IMG/M metagenome (GOLD analysis project Ga0068628, IMG submission 77431) | Clean room microbial communities from NASA Spacecraft Assembly Facility at Jet Propulsion Laboratory, Pasadena, California, USA -... ... | reverse complement strand
TGTAATTGGGGAATTTTTTTTTAGTTCCTGAGTTACTGTATTACGGCTAATTTTTAACACCCTCGCGGTATCTCTCATTCCACTTCCATTCATTGCCATATCAGTAATTTGCTGGGGGGACTTTGTTGACTGTTGAATCAGCTAAAAAATACGAAAAGCCTTACATACATATATGCAAGAAGTTAACTGATGCAAGTAATGTTAGTCAATTTCAATTATTTCTCTTAGAACATGGAATAATCAACCTTAATGTTGCTGGGCCCAGAGCATCAGACGAACCAAAAATTTACCAATTTGTTAAGGAAACTCTCAACGGCGCTTTCTTCCTTTGAAGTACCCAAGCAATTCCAGCCTGAGCATATTGACAGTATACGAGAACAGTTAGCCGCAAACAACTGCTAAATGTTTTCTGTTCCACCCGTCACCGTTTTGGCTTGTAAGGGTTTTGGATATTTGGTGTACCACCAAGCCCAAGCAATCAACACTGCCTGCAAGGGCAACCGTCCCCAATACAGTAGTTGGTTTTGCGGAACGCCGTCAAGCTTGATATTATGCACAGCCATGTAAATATTGGCAGGAAATACGGCAATAAATAGAGCAATCAAACCCCAGGCTGCTGCTACGCTGACCGATGGAATCAATAAACCAATACCACCCAAAATCTCGAATACACCACTGATGTAGACGGAAGCATACGTCGGAAATACTGGGGGAACAATTCGGGCAAATTGCTCTGCTCTAAGAAAATGAGTTATACCAATGACAATCAGGGATAAAGAGAAGATAACGCGCAGAATTTCTTTAAGTCGCTTGGCAGTGCTATTGCTTGAAGTCATAGAGTCACAAGATAAAACTTAACAGAATCATAGCTACCTATACTTCAAGTTCCTTCTATCTCAAGGCAGTTAAAAAATGGGTGGACGCTCCGGCTTAAGCTCGTTTATCGGTAGTACAAAGGTGTGTAGTCCAGTTTTTCTGCTTTTCGTTCTTGCCTAGACAAGACTTGAGAATTTCTGCGGCTTTTTCTCTTTGTAAGGCAGCTATGTTAGAAAAGCCTGTACTCTATTGCCATTATTTTTTATTAATTCAGCTAAACCTTAAAACGTATTAGAGCAAAATTCAAGCAAAAGATAAGGTGTATTTGCAGCTTTACTTGCAAACAGCAATCAAATTGCTTGACATTAATTCTCATTTAACTTAATCTCACTTGAGAAGTGTTATCAGCTTGTAAAGTCATCCAGCAGGCTGACCGTCGGTTAAGAATAGGGCTATAGAAATGTTATGGGCATAAGTAATTTATGTGTTGCTGGAGGGATTGTCATGTATCCTCTATTGGTATTTTCGTTGATGGCGATCGCGTTAATTATTGAACGCTGTTTGTTTTGGGACAAGATCGACCAACAGCAAAGCCGTATGGATAAATTACGCCTAGTGCCAGAAGTGAAGTTAGACATTGCTACACAGCCGAAGTAATCAATAGGTCAAAAAACTAAATAGAATGCCATCTTTTTTACTTGCTTGGTACAAGCGCTACTTATTTAAAACTTTAGCGTTTACATTCAGTCTTATTTTTGTCTTAATTGTCGGCAGCCAAAGTTTTAGCTCTAGTTCTCTATCTAATCAAATACTTTGGGATACTTATGGCGTACCGCACATTTACGGTCAAACTATCCCTAGTGCGTTCAAAGAATTTGGCTGGGCGCAAATGCAAAGTCATGGTAACTCACTGTTGAGTCTTTACGGTCAAGCCAGAGGAAGGGCGGCCCAGTATTGGGGAGAGGAGTATGTAGAATCAGACCAGTGGGTTTTAACTATGGGCGTACCCGATCGCGCCCGTGCTTGGTATGCTGCCCAAAGCCCAGCTTTTCGCAGCTATTTAGATGCCTTTGCTTCTGGTATCAATGCTTATGCCCAAGCACACGCCGATTTAATTGATGACTCGGTAGAAGTAGTACTACCAGTTAAGGGAGAAGATATCTTAGCTCATTTGCAACGAGTCCTCAACTTTACTTTTATTGTCGATCCTACTCAAGTTGCAAGTTTGAGTCACAAACAGCCCAAAGCTGGCTCTAATGGCTGGGCGATTTCTCCCCAACGTTCAGCAAGTGGCAATGCGATGTTACTTGCGAATCCTCATCTACCTTGGTCAGATTTATTTTTGTGGTACGAAGCGCAAATAACCGCTCCTGGCATTGATGCTTATGGGGCAACACTGGTTGGAATTCCAGTTTTGGCGATCGCTTTTAATAATAATTTGGGCTGGACGCATACCGTTAATACTTTTGATGGCTGGGATGCCTACGAACTCAAGCTTGCAAATGGTGGCTATATTTTTGATGGGAAAGTTCGCCCTTTTGAGAGGGAAACTTTTGCTCTAAAGGTAAAGCAAAAAGATGGATCGCTTAGTAACAAAGAGCTTGTAGTTAGGCGTTCGGTTCACGGTGCTGTATTTGCCGCTGATAAAACGGTAGCCTTGCGCGTTGTCGGTTTAGATCGACCAGGTACGTTAGAACAGTGGTGGGATATGGCGAGAGCGCAAAATTTCCAGCAGTTTCAAGCCGTACTGCAACGCCTGCAACTACCAATGTTTACAGTTATGTATGCCGATCGCGCTGGGCATATTATGCACTTATTTAATGCTCAAGTGCCAGTACGTCAGCAAGGAAACTTTGCCGATTGGGAAAAGATAATTCCTGGGGACACTTCAAAAACTTTGTGGACTAAAATTCATCCCTACCGTGACTTACCGCGCATTGTTGACCCCGATAGCGGCTGGTTGCAAAATGCCAACGATCCACCTTGGAGTACTACGTTCCCACCAGCTATTGATGCTAATAAATATCCAGCTTATATAGCACCGCGTTCTATGTCTTTTCGGGCGCAACGTTCAGCCAAGATGCTATTTGAGGATGATAAAATTTCCTTTGATGAGATGGTTGCTTACAAGCATTCGACACGCATGGAATTAGGCGATCGCATACTAGACGATCTCATTCCGGCGGCAAACAAGTACGGTAATAACATTGCCCAACGCGCAGCTAAAGTATTGCAAACTTGGGACAGACAAGCTAACGCCGATAGTCGCGGTGCAGTCTTGTTTGCCTTGTGGGTGCAAGCAATGGATTTAGATACAGCATTTAGTCAACCTTGGAGCGAAAAATCGCCGCGTACAACACCTGATGGATTAGCCAATCCTCAAACGGCTGTTGCCACCTTAGAAGCTGTAGCGGCGGAGGTTGAGAAGACTTATGGCGCGTTGAATGTGCCTTGGGGAGAGGTTTTTCGTCTCAAATATGGCAATGTAGATTTGCCTGCTAATGGTGGTTTTGGAGACTTGGGGATATTTCGCGTACTCGACTTTATTGCGGCAAAAGGCGATCGGTTTCAACCTGTAGCTGGAGATTCTTTTGTTGCAGCTATTGAGTTTTCGCAGCCTGTAAGAGCAATGGCGCTAACTAGCTACGGTAATGCAAGTCAACCAGGATCTACTCATATTGGCGACCAATTGCCGTTATTTGCTCAAAAAAAGTTGCGTCCAGTATGGCGAGACTCCAAAAATATTAAGGCACATTTAGCTAAAAAAGAGGTGTTTTAATTCATTATGTAGACGAAATTATGGTTATATATGTATATTCATTATATATATGCAGAAAATTTACTGGAGTGTCAATGATGGCTGCTCAAGTTGGGAAATGGGGGCATAGTTTAGGTATTCGTATCCCTGCGCCAATAGCAAAACAAGTACACTTGGAAGAAGGCACTGAGATAACTTTTGCGGTTGTTGACAATAGCCTTGTGATTCGACCAAAGCGAAATAAATATACTCTTGACGAACTCCTTGAGGGGATGACTTCAGACAATATTCATGCAGAAGTTGACATGGGGATGCCTGTAGGCAATGAAGTCTGGTAAACCAAAAAAAATTTACGTGCCGGAACGAGGCGATATTGTAAGACTAGATTTCAGTCCTCACCAGGGACACGAGCAGGGATTTGAACGACCTGCTATTATTTTGTCACCAAGTCAGTATAACAAGCTGACATCCCTAGCATTAATGTGTCCAATAACCAAGCATTCAAAAGAGTATAAATTTGAAGTCAAGCTGCCGGAGGGAATGAAAACGTTTGGGGTTGTTTTGAGCGATCAAGTTAAGAGCTTTGATTGGAAAGCACGTCAAGTTGAGTTTACTGAAAAAGCTCCAATGGAATTACTTGAGGAAGTATTAGCTAAACTGGAAGTTCTACTAGCTTATTAAATACAAAAGGCAAAGGGCTTTTCAAGGTAGGGTAACAAAGAAATTGCGATCGCAGTTACAGTTATTGAAATTCAGAGATTTTAACTTGTCATGAGTAATCAACCAAGAATCCCTGATCCAGAAACAAGAGTGCGTCACCTTGCTAGATTGAGCGAACTTAACAAGCGTATGGATAGACACATTTTGGATTTAGACGAATTAAATGCTCGTTTAGCAATGGATTTGTGCGAACAAAGACGGCAGATGTATTTTAAGGGCGATGGACTCCACACAAACGCTTGAAGGCTTCTGGTTTGGGATGTTGTTGCTTGTAAATCACACTTCAGTTTTCTTTATTAAGAGTTGTTCGCTTAGGCTTTGCAATAATAAATCCTGGGCGGAGTGCAAAAAGAAATGATCGCCCTTAAACATCTGTAATTGAAAAGAGTTTGTTGTCTGTGCGCGCCAGGCGGCTAATTGCTCGTGGCTTACTTCTTTATCTTCTAAGCCACCAAAAATTGCGATCGCACAATCTAAAGGTGGCTCGTCAATATATGTATAATTTTCCAAAACTGCAAAATCTGCCCGCAAAATTGGTACAAGTATTTGCATTAATTCGGCATTCTCTAGCACTGCTTCAGGAGTACCGTTGAGGCGGCGCAGTTGGGCTATAAATTCTGGTAGAGGTAAAGTATGGATGGGTGCAGCAGTCCCAGGAATTTGCGGAGGGCGACGACCAGATATAAATAAGTGACTTGGTTGCAAGTTGTAGTTTGCTCGTAAAAAACGCGCTAGTTCAAAACTGACCAATCCCCCCATGCTATGACCAAAAAAGGCAAAGGGCTTTTCAAGGTAAGGTAATAAAGAAAGGGCGATCGCATTGACTAACGGTTTCATCCGAGTAAACGGTGGGATGTGTCTTTGGCTTAAGCGTCCGGGCAATTCTACCGGGCAAACTTCTATATTTTTAGGTAAAGTATCTCTCCACTTGCGAAATAGCAAAGAATTACCGCCTGCATAAGGAAAACAAAATAATCTCATTGCAGCTTGGGAATTGGGATTGCAGGTAACAAGTGAATTGATAAGGGTCATAGTTGCGTTTTTGGTCGTGGTTAGGCACATCTAACCACGACTTTTAAAACTTTAACGAGTAGAATCTTCCATTTTTTGCCTTAAACTTAAAGGTCGCATATCTGTCCAAACTTCTTTAACATATTCCAAGCATTCATGTTTTAAACCGCTTTTACCCACATCTTTCCAACCCAGGGGATTTTCTTTATCTGCCAACCAAATTGAATATTGTTCTTCATGATTGACTACAACTTTATAAATTGTGTTGTCTTCTTTTTCATCTTGATACATATTTTTCTCCTTATTAAAGAATCTCATTTGCAATTCAACTTTTCTAACTTTCGCCTTTTTTGAGTTAGAGGGTTTTTAGGTTGATACCACCACATCACTAAACCTGTAATAAATAAAATCAATGGTGTAAGTCCCACAAAAAAGTAAAGGATGCGGGTTGGTAAGCCACCAAACGTACCAAAATGCCACCAATTAAAACTATCTACCACTTCATCGCCTAAAGAAAGCGATCGCGAGTTTCTAAGCTGCAACACCTCCCCGGTATATCGATCTAAATAAACTCGACTGCGCCATACTTCCTTTTCTTCAGGAAATTGTTTACCGACCATAAATACTGATTCAGGACTACTAGGAAAACTGATATAAGTTGTTTTAGCACCGGGTAAAGCCTCGTCTGCATTTTTTAGCATTTTGGCAAGTGCTATAGTTGATTTGCCTTGCACTGGTTTAGATGCGGGTTCAGGGGGAGTAGGTGTAAATGTAGCGGCGTAAATTATCGGTTGAGTATACGAGTAAAAGTTCCAGCAAAAGCCAGTAAAACCATTGATTGCTAGAAAAATAGCCGCAATAATTCCTACTACTTTATGAATATCAAAATTGAGTCTTTTGATAGAAGCATTAGTTTTAATCTTGAAGCCAGTAAGTAGTTTCCGCCACCCAGACCAAAGCACAATACCTGTAATACTTAGTACAAATAAGAAAAAAGCTGCGATTCCAACTAACGTAGTGCCAATTTCCCCCGCCAATAAATTATTGTGCAAATTGTAGGCAATATCCATGATGGTATATTGGGGAATGCGATCGCCTAATATCTTGCCTGTATAAGGATTAACAATTACTTCGGTTGTTGGTTGATTTTTTGAGCCTAATTCCACTCTAATTGGCGCATTTGCTTGGGTTGGTAGCTCAAAAAAACTCAGCGTAAACTTAGGTTCTGGATAAGCCGCCTTGACTGTATCAATAACCGATAAAATCGATATTTGTTGCGGTTGAGGAACTATTTGCCCAAACTGAGATTGCAACAAAAAATGATTAATTTCATGTCTAAATACTAGCAAGCTACCCGTTAAGCCCACAATTACTATAATTAGTCCGGTAACTAATCCCAGATAGCGGTGTAATTTAAAAGCAGTGCGGCGGATCATATTAAAACTCAATAGAAAATGAACCCACAACTGTCAAAGGCGCACCAGGTATAACTGTGTTCCTGCCAATTTCGCTAGTAGCAAAATAGCCAACATCAAATAAGTTTTGAATATTGATTCCGGTGCGCCAATTATCTCGACGATAAAAAATTGCTGCATCGGTACGAACATAACTTGGTAACTCAAAACTATTCTCCAAATCTCCTTGTCTATTAGCTACATAATAAAAACCCAAACCAAACCCTAATCCTTGGAAATCGCCATTTTGCAGTTCGTAGGTCGTCCACAAACTAGCTTGATTTTGCGGTACATTGGGAACTTTATTGCCCACTGGAAAATCATTACTTTCAGTAATTTCAGCATTGGTATTGCTATAAGCTGCGATAATATTTAATCCTGGTAAAATTTCCCCAGAGACATCTAATTCAATTCCTCGACTGCGCTGTTCGCCGATTGCAATACTAAAGGCTTCTTCAACGGGATCGGTAGTGGAAATATTAGTTTTTGTAATTTGATAAGCTGCTAGTGTAGCGGTGAATCTTTCATTTAACTGCGTTCTAACTCCTACTTCGTATTGAGTTCCGCGCGTCGGCTCTAATAACGAGCCGTCCGCACGAATACCGCTATTGGGAGCAAAAGAACGGCTATAGCTGGCATAAATTGAAACTGGTTCAATGGGTTGGTAGACAACACCTATGCGCGGACTAAAAGCATCATTTGATTGGCTAGTTTCACCATCGTTTAATTTGTCGTCTACTTCTTGAGTAACGCTATCAAATCGACCGCTAATTAAAAATTTGAGATTGTCGGTTATAGCAATTTGATCTTGAAGGAAAATACCTAATAAATTGACTGTGGTTTTGTCATCGCGCAAAAAGATTAGTTCAGAACGATCTGGTCGCGGACGCTGATTGTAGATTGGATCGTAGATGTTAATACTTGGTGTAAAACGATCTTCTACGGAAGTATCGAAAGCATCGGAGGGCGTTTTAAAGAAACCTTCTAACGTACTTCTTTGCAAATCAAACCCAACTAATAGCTGATGTGCGATAGAGCCTGTATTAAATTTGCTGGATAGCTCGGTCTGCATTGCATAGATTTTGAAGGCGTTGGCATTATCGAAGTAATCGCGCGATAGCTCTCCGGTTTCTTCGTTTAATTCTAGGGCGTTAGTATTTTTAACTGTTTCGTTGTTTTGTAAGTATTGGAAAGCATTGCGAATTTTAAAATTGTCGTTAAATCGATGCTCTAAGTTGTAACCAATGTTTGTTTGTTCGCTCTGGCGAAAGTCTCCAGGTTCGCCCAAAAAGCGATCGCGGGGAATATCCGCCACTCCTTCCCCAATGGCAACTATACCCCGGTCAAAAGTCCGCCTGTCGTACAAATAGCTAGTATCGATTGATAAATTAGTCTGCTCCCCAATCTGCCAACTAAATACAGGCGCAATAAAAACTCGTTCGCTGTTGACAAAATCTCGAAAGCTGCCAGCATTTTCATACGCAGCATTCAGCCGATAAAGCAACTCTTTGTCTGGGGTCAATGGCCCGGATAAGTCAATGCTAGGACGATAGAAACTATAAGTACCAATGGCTAAATCGAGATTGTAAAAAGGATCTGCCAACGGTTTTTTAGTTACAACATTGACGACACCCCCCGGCTCAACATTGCCGTAGAGAACAGAAGCAGGTCCTTTTAGTACCTCAACTTGCTCAATATTGGCGGGGTCTCGCAAAATTAGACCGCTTTCTGTAAAGCTGTCTTTGAATCCATTTCTCAATGTCGTTGAATCGGCAAAACCTCGAATATTGAAGTTATCGACAGTACCGCCAAAATTATTTCCCGAAAATACGCCGCTAACATTTTGTAACGCTTCTTCTAACCGAGTTACCTGTCGATCTTCTAAAACCTGTTGCGGTACTACTTGAATAGATTGCGGGATATCGCGGATTGGCGTGTCTGTTCTAGTAGCTGTTGACGCATCGGGGATGTTGTAGCCATCGTCTTGTCTCCCCGTAACTAGAATCTCTGGTATCTCCTCTGGTTCTGCTGGGGGTGTTTGCGCTGCTTCTGATTCTGTATCTGGTTGTGATGGGGGTGTTTGTGCTTCCTCTAATTCTGTATCTGGTTCTACGGGGGTAGTAGGAGGTGATTGGGGCGGGGGTGTTTGCGCTGTATTTGCTGTTGGTACAACTCCAAAAATTAAACCTTCATCGCCATCAAATAACTCAATTTGGGGTGGGGCATTTTCTCCGTTTACGGTGACGCGGATCGTATTAGCATCAGAGTTAGTAACCGTTACATTAGCAATTCCGCTAACAGGTTTATCTTGGTTGAAGGTAGCCCCAGAGGGTAAGCGCAGTTGAGCGTTTTTGACATCGGCGATAAAACTATTTCCCTCCGTGCGCTCGACAACTTCCAGTTTGTCGCTGTTGGCAGACTGCAATATTAGCTCAATCCCGCGATCTGTCTGGTTAACCTCAACTTCAGTAACTTGTACTACTGCGGGTGTTTGTGCTAACTGAGTAGGAGTTGCGATTGCCTCCAGCACTGCGCTCCGCGCAATCGCTTTTCCCTGCACTCGCTTTGTTTTTACCTCCTCAGCAAGGGCGCAATCTATCGCCAATAACCCAGCCAAACCTGAAACCAATAGCATCTGAAGTAACTTCTGTAGCTCCACTTTTAAACCCCAAACTTAACTGCCCTTTGTTAGCCGTAGTCAACTCGTACTTATTGAATATTCTTGGCACTACTTAGGCTAGTAGACTCGAAGCTTATTGCAAATAATACTTATTACGGTCAAAGGAGATTATTGCAAACTATTTGCATTTTTAAAAGTAGGCGATCGAGAATAGAGTTAAAGTTTTGCTGAAAAATTGAGATAAATAATGGAATAAACCCCTGCTGCACAACGGTTTTGGAGTTCAAATCTCAATCGCGTAAAGTTCAAAATTTTTTTAAGAAGATGGTTCGATCGGGGCGCAGAAGCGCCTTTATCTATTTAAGGAGGTAAGCAAGGACAAAATCTAGGGGCTTTACTTTATTGCAAATATTTGTAAATATACAGAAGCTAAATGCGATTAAACTACTAAAGTAATTTTGTGTAATTGAGAAAGAGTAGCAACAAAAGCTTGAATAATGATTTCTGACTAAGAGGGCGAACTAGATGCGATCGAGGGCGGAGGCATTTAGCCAGTTGCCGAGGAGAACGGACAAAACTTTGTCCCACTAAAGATTTTTAAGGGTGCATTTTAATGTTTGATAATTGCGGCAAAAAAATCGCCGATCGTTTTTCAACCTTTGTAGAACTTCTGCGCCATAGAAGCGTTACCCAATCGGATGCACAGGCTTTTACATTTTTGCTTGATGGCGAGAACGTAAAAGCAACACTGACTTACCAACAGTTGGACAAACAGGCGCGAGCGATCGCATCTCAATTGCAGGTAAAAGGAGCAACAGGCGATCGCGCATTATTGCTATATCCACCAGGAATAGATTATTTGGCAGCATTTTTCGGCTGTTTGTATGCGGGAGTTGTCGCCGTACCCGCCTACCCACCTCGCAATCAACGCAACACGCCCAGAATTAAAGCAATTGTTGCCGATGCCCAGGCGCAGATTGCTTTAACAACAACAGCTATTTGTTCTACAGTCCAGTTGCTAATAGATTCAGATTCCTTGGAGTGGCTAACTACTGACAACTTAGAACCGGGGATAGAAGATGCGTGGCAACAGCCTTGTATAGACACCGATACCTTAGCGTTTTTGCAATATACCTCTGGTTCTACAGGTACGCCCAAAGGAGTCATGCTAACTCACGGCAACTTGCTACACAATGCGGCGGCAACTTACCAAGTGATGGAACATTCTGCCGCAAGTAAGTTTATTTCGTGGCTGCCGACTTATCACGATATGGGATTAATTGGCGGCATATTGCAGCCTGTATATGGCGGTTTTCCTTGTATTCTCATGCCGCCAGCCTCGTTTTTACAACGCCCTTATCGCTGGTTGCAAGCTATTTCGCAGTACAAAGGGACTACAAGCGGCGCTCCCAACTTTGCCTACCAGTTATGCACGCAAAAAATTACCCCAGAACAAAAACAAACCTTAGATTTAAGTAGTTGGAGCGTTGCTTTTAATGGTGCTGAACCAATCCGCAGCGACACTTTAGAACGTTTTGCTACAGCTTTTGCCGATTGCGGCTTTCGCCCGGAAGCATTTTATCCCTGTTACGGGATGGCAGAAGCAACGCTAATACTTAGTGGCGGTCAAAAATCAGCGCCGCCGATAGTTAAAACAGTTCAAAAATCAGCTTTAGAAGTTAATCAAATAATTGCCGCTCAAGATGAATGCAATGAATTTGTCAGTTGCGGACAAAGCATCCCCGAACAACAGATAATTATTGCTAACCCTGACACTTTAACTCGTTGCCAAGCGGGAGAAGTAGGCGAGATTTGGGTATCAGGTTCTAGTGTAGGTAAAGGTTACTGGCAGCGTCCTACAGAAACCGTAGAAACTTTCCATGCTTGTCTATCAGATACGGGGGAAGGGGGTTTTTTGCGGACTGGAGACTTAGGGTTTTTGGACGATCGCCAGTTATTTGTTACAGGTAGAGTCAAGGATTTAATTATTATTCGCGGTCGCAACCTTTACCCGCAAGATATAGAATTAACTGCCGAACGCAGTCATGAGGCTTTACGTTTTGGGAGTAATGCCGCCTTTACGATTGAAAGTAATGGCGAAGAACGTTTAGTAGTAGTCCAAGAATTAGAATTTCGTGCCAAACCAAATTTTGATGAAGTTGCAAGTGCAATTCGTCAGGCTGTAGCTGCCGAACATGAAATTCAAGTTTATGCCGTAGTGCTAATTAAAGGGGGAACTATCCCCAAAACCTCTAGTGGCAAAATTCAGCGCCGCGCAACTCGGACAGATTTTCATAATGGGCAATTAGAAATATTACATAGTAGTATTCAAGAAAATATTGTTGTTAGCGAAGAAAGTAGTTTAAAGCGCGATCGCCTACTAACCCTAACCCCGGCTGAACGCCAACCCCTATTAACATCTTATTTAATTACCCAAGTCGCGCGGGTACTAGCCGTTTTACCTACAACAATTGAGCAAGAGCAACCTTTAAATAGATTAGGACTTGATTCGTTAAAAGTATTTGAGTTAAAAAATCAGATCGAGCATGACTTGGAAATTACGGTAGCTGTTGCAGACTTATTTGAAAATGCGATCGCCCAACTAGCAATAAAGCTATCCGATCTCACTGCCGAAACTGCTTTGAATATAACTGCGATCGCCACCGATACTCAGTTTCATCCTTTATCCTTTGCACAACTTCAAGTTTGGTTCGTTCATCAATTAGCGCCGGATAGTTCTGCATACGACATTCCGCTAGTTGTGGATTTAAAAGGACAGCTAAAGGTTGAATTGCTGGAACAAAGCTTAAATGCAATTATTAGCTCTCACGCAGTCTTAAGAACCAATTTTACAGTAGTAGGCGATCGCCCGATGCAAGTTATTAATCCAACTGCAACTATCGATTTGCCCGTTGTAGACTTGCGGGAATTGTCCGATAGCGAACGTGCGGACATGGTGCAAAGACAAACGGCAAATTTAGCCCAGCAACCATTTGACTTATCTACGCAACTGCCAATTCGAGGATTGCTGCTACGTCTAGCTGAGGAAGAATACAAACTACTGCTAACTTTGCATCATATTGTTGCTGATGGTTGGTCTGTAGGTATATTAATCCGAGAATTGATAGAACGTTATGGTGGGTTGAAACCTTCGCCAGAAGTGCCTTTACAGTACGTCGATTTTGTTTATTGGCAAAGGCAATACTTACAAGCCGATAGCAAACTACTGGCATACTGGCGGCAGCAATTGGGCGGGAATTTACCTGTATTGAATTTACCCATGCGATCGCGTCCTCCAGTACCAACTTTTTGCGGCGATCGCCGGAGCTTAATCATCCCAAAAGACCTTACCCAAGCTCTCAAACACCTCAGCCAGCAAGAAGGCGCAACTTTGTACATGACTTTGCTTGCAGCTTTCAAAACGTTGCTCTATCGCTATACAGGGCAAACAGACATCTTAGTAGGTTCTCCAGTTGCCAATCGCAACTTGAGGGAAATAGAGTCATTAATTGGCTGCTTTGTTAATGTGCTAGTTTTACGCAGCCAATTGAGCCATGAACTGAGTTTTAAACAACTGCTGGCACAAGTAAAATCCACCGCTTTAGCTGCCTACGAGCATCAAGACTTACCTTTCGAGCAATTAGTCCACAAGTTACAACCAGAACGCAGCCTTAGCTACAATCCGTTGTTTCAGGTGATGTTTGTTTTCCAAAATATGCCGATTTTAGTGCCAGAATTAGCGGAAATATCTATAAATTGGCAAGAGGGCTACACTAACACTTCTAAGTTCGATTTGACTCTATTTATGCACGAGCAAGGACAAGAATTAGTCGCAACTATAGAGTACAACACAGATTTATTTGATGCAGATGCGATCGCGCGAATGTTGGGACAATTGGAAACTTTACTTGCGGGTATTGTTGCTAATTGCGATCGCTCTATTGCCGAATTGCCTTTACTAACTGCCGCCGAACAGCATCAAATGCTCGTGGAGTGGAATAATACCCAGCAAGAATATCCCGACGTTTGCATTCATCAACTATTTGAGCAACAAGTAGAACTCACGCCGGATGCTGTAGCTTTGGTATTTGGGCAACAAAGGCTTACTTATCGCCAGCTAAACGATCGAGCTAATCAGTTAGCCCATTATTTGCAAACTCTGGGAGTCAAGCCGGAGGTTGTTGTCGGTATCTGCGTCGAACGCTCGGTAGAGATGATTGTAGGGCTTTTAGCAATTCTTAAAGTCGACGGTGCTTATCTACCCCTCGATCCGAAATATCCGCAAGAACGCTTGGCTTTTATGTTGGCAGATAGTCAAGCGCAGATATTAATTACGCAGAGGCATTTAATTGAACTTTTTAGTAATGGGCGTACTGTCTGTTTTGAAGACATAGAGTTTACCCGTCAAAGTACAGAGAATTTGAGTAGTAAAGTAACGGCGAAAAACTTAGCATACACGATATATACCTCTGGTTCTACAGGCATTCCTAAAGGCGTTGCGATCGCTCATTCTAGTTGTGTTGCTTTACTAAGTTGGGCAAGGACAGTTTTTAGCGATGATGAATTAAAAGGAGTTTTAGCTTCTACTTCTATTTGCTTCGATCTATCTGTATTTGAAATATTTGTCCCGCTTAGTTGGGGTGGGAAAGTAATTTTAGTAGAAAATGCTTTACATCTTTCTAGTGCAGTAGATGAAGTGACTTTAATTAATACAGTTCCTAGTGTAATTTCAGAATTGTTAAGCGCAAACATCCCTACTTCTGTCCGCACTATTAACTTAGCGGGTGAACCCCTGCAACATCAACTCGTACAGCAAATTTATCAAAATCAAGCAATTGAAAAAGTTTTTAATCTCTACGGACCTTCAGAAGATACGACTTATTCAACATTTACTTTAGTGCAAAAAAATGATAAAGTTGTATCAATAGGTCGCCCAATTAATAATACCCAAATTTATATTCTCGATTCTTGTTTGCAACCAATACCAATTGGTGTAGCAGGAGAAATTTATATAGGCGGGGTGGGTTTGGCTAGAGACTATTTGCACAGTCCAGAAATAACTCAAGAAAAGTTTATTACTAATCCGTTTAGTAGTGAATCAACATCGCGGTTGTATAAAACTGGAGATATAGCGCGTTACTTGCCCGATGGTAACTTGGAGTATTTGGGGAGAATAGATAGCCAAGTAAAAGTTAGAGGTTTTCGGATTGAATTAGGTGAAATAGAAAAAGTTTTAAGTGAATATCCAGGAGTAAAAGAAGTTACAGTTTTGGCAGTAGAAAAGCAATTAATTGCTTATTTTGTTTCTTGTCAAAATTCAAATATTACTACAGAAGAATTACGGATTTATTTAAAACAATTGCTGCCCGATTATATGATTCCTACGGCATTTGTATTAGTAGATAGTATACCGCTATTGCTAAATGGAAAAGTTGATCGTAGGGCTTTAAGTGCGCTGGAAATTAACCCCAAAAAGACTTATGAAGCTCCGCAATCTGAAATAGAAGACGCGATCGCTAAAGTTTGGCAAGAGGTATTACAGCTAGAAAATATCAGCGTCAACGATAACTTTTTTGATGTTGGCGGTCATTCTTTGTTGATGGTGCGCCTGCAACAGAAATTATGCTCGGTGTTGGAACAAAATCTATTGATTGTCGATTTGTTTCAATACCCGACAATTCGCTCCCTGGCGGAGTATTTAAGCCGAGATGAGCAAAAAAGTTTGGTTTGGCGATCGCTAAAAGAACGAACTCAAAAACAAATGGCTGCTGTGAAGAAAAAGCAGTTGGCGAGAAGGTTTGCTGAATTTTGATGTCGCTGTTGTTAGTAATTTGTAGTGGTTGATGATGAGTGTAGAAATCGATGAATCAATGGAAAAGGTTGCTGTTATTGGCATGGCGGGGCGTTTTCCTGGGGCGGAAAATATACAAACCTTTTGGCAGAATTTACAAGCTGGGGTTGATTCAATTTCGACGTTTTCCGATCGAGAGTTGTTGACAGAAGGTGTAGATCCCTATTGGCTTGATTTGCCAAGTTATGTCAAAGCTGGCGGCGTGCTGGAAGATATCGATCTATTTGATGCGGCGTTTTTTGAATTTAGTCCTAAAGAAGCGGAAATTACCGATCCTCAACATCGTTTGTTTCTAGAATCGGCTTATGTGGCGTTTGAGGATGCTGGGTACGATCTGCAAAGGTGTACAAGTCGCGTTGGCGTATATGCTGGGGCTAGTTTAAATAATTATTTATCGGTTGACGATCGCTTTGGTTCAGCGACATCTTATCAAGCTTTGATTGGTAATGACAAAGATTTTTTGACTACTCGCGTTGCTTATAAGTTAAATCTTAAAGGTCCTTGTATTACCGTGCAAACGGCTTGTTCTACTTCGTTGGTAGCGGTAGCTTTGGCTTGTCAAAGTTTGCTTAGTTATCAGTGCGATATGGCTTTGGCGGGTGGTGTTTCAGTTCGGACACCCCAAAAAACAGGCTATTTCTCCGAAGCTGGGGGGACTTTATCGCCGGATGGTCGTTGTTGTGCTTTTGATGCCAGTGCAAAAGGTACAGTTGTTGGTAATGGGGTGGGTGTAGTGGTTCTCAAGCGGTTGCAAGAAGCGCTCGCCGATGGAGATCATATTTATGCCACAATTAGCGGATCGGCGATTAATAATGATGGTGCGGGGAAGATTGGCTACACAGCGCCTAGTGTAGATGGTCAAGCAGAAGTAATCGCGGAAGCGATGATGTTGGCGGATGTGAACCCGGAAACTATTAGCTACGTTGAAGCACACGGTACAGGTACGACTTTAGGCGATCCGATTGAAATTGCGGCGCTATCCCAAGCTTTTCGGACGGATAAAAAAGGTTTCTGCGCGATCGGTTCAGTTAAAACTAATATCGGTCACTTGGATGCGGCTTCGGGGGTTACAGGGCTAATTAAAACAGTTTTGGCGCTTAAATATAAACAGATCCCGCCAAGCTTAAATTTTCAGCATCCCAATCGGCAAATTGATTTTGCGAGTAGCCCTTTTTATGTCAATACTAAGCTGAAGGAATGGCAGACAAGTCCGCGCCGTGCGGGTGTTAGTTCTTTGGGGATGGGCGGTACTAACGTTCATGTTGTGCTAGAAGAAGCACCAATAGCGGTGCAAAAGGTTCTGAAGGAATATCATCTATTAGTTCTTTCTGCCAAAACTAAGTCGGCGCTAGACAGTGCTACTAAAAATCTTGGTAATTATTTACAACAACATCCCCAGGCAAATTTGGCGGATGTGGCTTACACCTTGCAAGTAGGACGCAGAGAGTTTGATTATCGCCGCGTTTTGGTGTGTCGGGATATTGATGATGCGATAAGTCAGCTAGGTTCATTGACGCACGATCGCGTAATGGGCGATCGCTCTATTGCCTTTATGTTTCCCGGACAAGGTTCTCAATATGCAGATATGGGCAAACAACTATATGTTAGCGAACCTGTATTTCGTCAATGTGTAGATCGCTGCTGTGAGATATTAGAGCCTTATTTGGGGTTAGATTTGCGAAGTCTGTTTAATTCCACAGAACAACTAAAACAGACTTCTATTGCTCAAAGCGCCTTGTTTGTTATTGAATATGCTTTAGCGGCGTTGTGGATGTCTTGGGGAATAAAACCAGAATCAGCGATCGGTCATAGTATTGGCGAATATGTTGCTGCTTGTTTGGCTGGTGTATTTTCTTTAGAGGATGCTTTGAAGTTGGTAGCGGCGCGCGGACGGCTGATGCAGCAATGTCCTGGGGGTTCTATGCTGGCGGTGTCGCTACCCCCAATAGAAGTCACAGCTTTACTCAACGAACAATTATCTTTAGCCGCTATTAATGCGCCATCTTCTTGTGTAGTGGCGGGAACTCATGATGCTGTTGAGGCTTTGCAAGCACAGTTGCAAACCCAAGGTATAAGCTGCCGTCGCTTGCATGTTTCTCATGCTTTTCATTCGCCATTGATGGACGAAATCTTAGAAC
>Ga0068628_1000199_pt1 | contig 17412 bp, 15 predicted proteins | sample InSIn2gowninarea_FD_77431 | JGI IMG/M metagenome (GOLD analysis project Ga0068628, IMG submission 77431) | Clean room microbial communities from NASA Spacecraft Assembly Facility at Jet Propulsion Laboratory, Pasadena, California, USA -... ... | reverse complement strand
TTGTCATTGGGTTCATTCATTACAAAATTACTAATATTGTTACTTACATTGATTTGTAGTGTCTTCCACATGAAGTGCAAGTTGCTGTTACTTGATCATAACTATTACAAATTAATTCCAATTTATATTGTTTTTCTTGTCTTTAACTTTTACTCTAAACTTAATGTTATTGATAGGATTTTGATGATGAGATTTAGTGAGAATATTTAGAGTTGTTATGATATCTAAGTGGCTTTACTTTTGCAAATAGTAGATTTGTTTCCTTTATGCAAGAGGGTGTTTTAACATGAAGAGTGTCATTATTTATGCAAGTGCGGTTTCAATAGCGTGGTTTCAATTCTAGAACAGTGTACAGAGTGTTTCCATTCAATCAGGTGTGATCTAGTCTACAAGGAATGTTTTGTCTTTCAATATTGTTTTCGAAAATGTTGTGTTTCTTGCTCAAGATTGCATATTAATAGTTAGCTAATGTCATAATATAAATTTTTTCCTACATATATCTTACATGATGTTTCAAATAAAAGATGCACCTTGGTTAACAATTAATGTATTTAGCGATTGGGTTATAAATAGACATTTAAATTCCTCAACAAGCTTGATAAATTCAAGGATGAAATACATAGTCTTTGATTGAGCATGATCATGGATGAAGTTAACCCATATTCCCTCCAAAACACCAATTATTCTATGTGGCCAGTAGTAGTGATCAATGACAATATTCCCACATGGTTGTTCATGAAGAATGGAAATCTTATGGTCACTCTGCTAGTCTAAGGTAGGAAATGAGTGAAGAGAATGGATGTATATATCCAACCATTAGTTTATGAATTTGAGAAATTATGGAATGAGATACATGTATATAATGTATCAAGACCCATACCAATGGAGAGGTCGTTTATGTTGTATGGCATATGTTTGTGCACCATTCATGATTATCTAGGACTATGAGTTTGCTTAGTAAGCAGGTTGATTGATTTTTTTATATCTATAATGTCATTTGTCATACTTAATTTGATGCAACTATCATTTTTTACGCTAAAATGCTCGATATATAATAACATTATAGGTATTGTAGTAAAATATTATCATCTATGTAAATGTTGTGGACCTTCTAAATACCTAAGAAAGATGGTGTATGAATGCTCCAAAGTAATCCTCTTAGAAGACTACCATTATAGAAGAAATGCATCTACTTTAAATGGAAAAATATAGAGAACTTAGGAACCTGAAATAATGACATTAGAAGATTGGATTAGAGCATATCACATAGAGAAGGAGAAGTAAATTGCAAAATTCTTCTATTCAAATGGGGAACCTATGTTCGAGGATATGGAATTGCTTGACACCTATTTTGAGAAAATTCCCATTGGGATGAAAAAAAAAAAATGTATTTATGAGTTTCCATATTGGCAACATCTTAAGATTACCCACTGTGTAGATCCAATGCATGTATTTAAAATTGTTTCATCTTTTTTATGGAGACACATATCATTGAATAAAATTGACACATTGTATGTTAGCAGACATTGGGAAAGAAAAGGAAGTAGAAGAGAGGTTGGTGATCCCTCTTGGTCTTTTAAACGAGTCTTATAGATTTTAATGAAGATGATATTCTATGGCAAAGGATGTTATATTGGGTATGAAGGTGCCTCCTTTATATGGGTTGACTCTATGATGTTATTTCGTTATAGAAGGACATTTGCTAAGGTTTAAATCGCATTACCATTTTAACCTTCTAAGGGTAGGCATGTTGAATACATGATTCTTTTTCTATAATACCATAGGTCAAATTACATTATGCACTCACAATTTTATGGCAATTAACTCTATTGTGTTTGCCTACTTTGTAGTGTCATTATCCTTTTCTCACATGTGGTTTTGTGAACCATGATTTCCCCTAGGACTTGCAATGTGTCATATTTAAATTATATACATTTGTATGTTATATATCACATAAAATGAGATTCATATGGTTAGTATTCCATGGTGGCATCAATAGATAGATTGTTTGCATGTTTTAAAGGGATCTGCCCATGAATTTTATGGATTTGTAGGCCCATATTATAATTCACCTACCTATTGAGGTTGAATTAGATAGGGTTTTATCATGTTGTTGGATGCTCTTCCTAGAGAGGTATGCGAAAAAATTGAATGGTTTTGTTCAAAAAAGCACAAAACAAGAGGGATATAAGGCGAATGGGTACATGGTATATGAGTCATTCTATTATGCTAATGAGTACATTAGGAAAATTGGAAACACAATAGGGGTAGTGGTTTGGGATGACCAACAAGATGAGGATAAAAGGCAAGGGGAGCTACTACAAACAAATGGAAAAAGGTACATGATAAAGAGTAAGTCATTGATCTCTCATCAAATTTGTATAGAGCAACTATTTATACTAAATTTGATAATATAAAATTGATCTCCTACTATTACTTTTGAATTCTCTTATATACATTATCCAATTCAAAAATTGATTCCATTAATAAATTCATTCTTTACAATGTGGAGGCAATGTGACCAAGGGTTGCATTGAGCAAAGAGAAAATAAGGAAACAAGACAATGACAAGAAATAATTTAGATGCTTGAAAATTATAATCATGCCTTATATTGATCATTTGAAAGAAAATATGCCAAAGTCCCTTCCCAATAGTTGGGTGGCTGATTAGATCATAGAGAAATATTGCATGTATAGTCATTACTCATGTCGTGAAGAGGATGCCCTAAATATAAGGAGTGGGTGCATCACCTCTATAATAATGTCTTTAAGTACCATGTTTAATTTGCAATGCACTTTTGAACTATAACATATAGTATGTTTTTTTTTTTTTTTTAAGTAATGCTTAGATTATTGGACATATGACACCGTATTTTGTTCACATTTTTATAGGTGCATTTCTTCCCACCTATGTGGGCATATGGACATCATTTTCATGTTGAGGATGCCGATGATGGACACCTCACACAAGATTGTGGAGTGGAGGTCAAGTTTGACCAATCTAGTCATGTTAGCCATTGTGATCAAAACCTAATAGAGAGGAAGTTAGGCTACATAGGAAACACATAAGACATCATGAAAGTGGACTTCTCCTCTTTTTAATGTGTTATTTTTAGTTATAAGTAGTGGAATACCTCTAACCAGAGAAATGTAAAGGAATACTGAGATAGTGAGCTAATATGTATTAACTCTAAAAAAATGTGAGTTGAAACTAAAAAGCCTTGTCTTCCCAAAACACTACAACCAAGTTTTCTTCTACCTAGATGTGATGGATGGGGATTGGTGGTTCATACTGAGACATGAGATGAGATCAAAACATCTTTTTGAGATAAAAAATGCTACATTTCATGATATTAGTTTGTGATTTTTTGGAAACCCATTAGATAAATTTTTAATTTAATAGACAATTCATCTTTAGATGAAGCACTATTATTGTGATGCTTTTAGACATTTACTACAATGATATTTTTTCTGGTGCAATTTGTGATCTTAGTTGTGTTTGTTGAGTCACGATTGATGACTTTGGTTTACCATGACAAATGCACATGATTAATGTTTGTTAAATATGGTTTAGTTTGATTGGGTTACTTGACAAACATCAATATTGCAACTATAGTCATTATTAATCAATTATGATCATATATAATTAAATTTGAGCATTCCCCTTAAAGTGCATAATTTACTCTATTTATTTGGTTTAATGTTTTTGAATTATATTAATTATAGGTTTAATTCAAATTATTGTTACAATGTGGCATTAAGGGTTTATGGTTTCTCTACAATAGCTAGCAACAATGATTGATTATTTTAAACTATCGTAGAGCATGTATACATGGCTAACTATATCATTTTTTTATGCAATGTCATGATATATTATATTAATAAATATGTATAGAAGCACAATGAAAGTAGATCTGTAGTTCTAGTAGCATAATGCAATTTTCTTTTGAAATATACAATATTATGTCTAGACTGATTATATCTCTACCCTACTAATACGTTCTAGTAATGTCTATATGCATACAATTTTATGAAAATGCCTAAACAATTACAATGCTTTAAACAAAATTTAAGTCTAGACTATGGTCCTACTCATTTATTATAGTCAAATTCTCTGTTAATGCTATAAGGTAATCTAATTAGTGTAGATTGTGTTAAGTTGGTAGAAGACATTTGAATTCCATAGTCTTGAATGACTCTTATTGCATGACTTGATCATTATACACCTGAAGCTGAAGCTTTTATAATTTTTCCATAATCTCCTATAGTTGTTAGCAATGGGAAAATAAATTGCTTGTCAATGTATTCACTTATCTAGTTAGTCTGTCAAACTTCCTACTTTGAAGCGTAATCTCCATTCTTTTGTCTTCCTCTACCAACTTTTCTTCCTTCCCCATGTTTCTCTTCTTTCCTTTTTGTCCTCCATTCCCACAAGGTAAATTGCTTGTCTTGGTGTCTAGAAATTCCCTATTGAATTATCTCTTTCTCCCTTGGTGTTGCTTGCATCAATTCCCCTAATTTCCCTATGGATCCTTGGCTTACCTCCATTCCAAAAATAGTGAGATAATGAAATTAAATCCCTTGGATAAATTATCACCCATATTGCCTTGATATTTCGAGTACTCAAGATGCAAAAATGAGAAATAGTTAAAGAATTATCTGCTCAGTCCTTGCATCATAAACCTAGTTTGATTCATAAATTTCCTACTACTAGTTCACACATGGGGGATGCATCATTGAGCTATCCTTTCATGTCCATACCATTTCCTTTGCATGAGGAAGTCCCTTTGCATCACTCGGTATGCCATCATGTTTGTTGAAATAATTGACATATACATCTCTACGCTCACAAAAGTATTAAAACTATCATCCCTGCACGTGATTAACTCCTTCCCTCATTACATTTTAACCCTTCCTTTGAAATTCCAAAATGATATGTTGTTTCCACATTCCAAGGATGAAAGGCATATCATAATATTAATGTTTGATTAGGAATATGATTTCATGATATATGGTATCATTTCCTCCCTCAAGGTTCCATTGAATTACACGGTTCCAGGGGCTAATAATAAAGCTTAATTAGCCAAGAAATCGACTATAGAGTTGAGGTCCCTGAGCACATTCTTAACTTGGATGCTTGGTGACAAGGTTAAATTTTCAAAAATTATCTTATGGAGGAGGTTTAATTTGGAGTTCGAGGGAAAATTTCCTAAAGCAAGATGTCAAATTGGTTATTAGAATCTTCAATGATGATGAGGGATCTAATTGGGAAGGATGTAGCAAGGATTATTTCTTGAAGGAGGGCATACATTTTGACATGATTATTCAAGGATTTACACAAATTCCATGAAAAATATAATTCAATTTGTCCTTTGAGGCCATAGAGAACCTCCCCTCCCCCACATCGCACCTGCCACTCCTCTAATGATATTTGTTTTTAATCGATTATGGTATTCTAAATATTTTAAAATTGGTGATATGATTTAAATTGATCATCTTGTATTTAGAGCCATACTTTAATTAATGTTTTTAAATTATATCAATAAAGGGTTGTGTTAGGGTCCTATATTATAGGGATCTTAGTCATTTCAGTCTTTATATGCACTTGAGGTCAATTTGTAAATGTCAGTATTGATTTCATGAGTATTAGAGTTTAAAGGGGTCTTTTATAAATAATAGGTCTAAGTTTTAGGTATCAAATGTCATGTAAAGTCTATAAAGTCAAAAGGGATTATTTTACAGGATGAGATGAAAGGTCATGTGGTGTCATCATTAAGAGGTCATTATGGAGTTCACCAGTCATCATGAAAGAGTCTAAAGAGGTCAGGTCATGGACGATTTGGTCATCATGAGTTTGTTATGCTGAGTCATGTTAGTTTTAGGGATTAGTTATGGTCAATCATGTCATGCTACCATCATTTCAAAAACACCACTTATCCATATATCACATATAGAAGTGGGTCATCATTACTTTAAAAGAAGATTTTTGAAGTGTATGAAGGCTACAAAAGTCCCTTTTCACTTTCATTTCATCAATTCAAAGCTATCATCTACTCTAAAGCACTTTGGAGGATGAGAAGAGGAATGCTTCTATTTTCCATTGGGAGCTGTTGTGAAAGTCGGGAGTTGCTGTGAAAGTTGGAAGCCGCTCTGAAAGTTGGAGTCTGTTGTGTAGCTGAGGAACCCACTGCACATTTCAATAAATCATTAGTTTCATTACAGTAAGGTATTTTTGCACTCCTCTGAGATTTTTAATGATGCGTGTTCCATGGTTCATCTCAGTAAAGTGGTAAAAAATCTTGAGTTTTACCCTAACCATATAAAGCTACAATTGTTGTGTTTTTTGTTGCGCAAATCCTTACTGCCTTTCACTGTGTGTGAAATCATTTTTCTACTATGTACAGTGTTTGAATTGAACCCTACATACCTCTATTTTTAACTATATTTGAGTATCATTGATCATCCCCTTGTTTGGTTTCCTCTCTCAAAGAACCCTAGTCACAATTGCTGCACATTTGCTCTACCTGTTGTGCATTTGCCCTGTCTCCAGCGTGTTGTAAAGTTTACCTTTGAAATCCACCTCACATTGTTTTGAAGAAGATTGTAAAGCTTGCACATATAATTATGGATACCCCAGATATGAAGAAGAAGGTCAAGGGAGGACTGTGCAAGAAGAAGATCAAACATGGTCAAATTTTGAGAGCGCTATACAAGTCTGTTGGGAGTTTGATGTAGAAGGGAGTTAGATGATCAGGGGGTGTGCACTCAGTTTGAAAGTTGTTTTAGGAGTTAAAAACCATCTTAGACACATTTCAAGCTAGCCAATCAGTTTCATTTTCTCAGAGCAAGGCTGCAAGTATACAAAACTTGGAATGTTGCACAAGTCACTGCGAAACTGTCAGAAGCATTAAGGTTTAATTAAAAATAAAAAAAAATTGGCATTATTTTTGTGTGTGGAAACTTAAAATAGGTTTACAAGAGTGGAAACCTTGTCAATCATCCATTTTTTCTTAGCCAAAGTTCAAACATGTGATTAAATCCATGCAAAGACAACTCATTGCGCAAGTGTGCTGTGCAAACGTATTTTCAACATATCTCTTAAATCCTGTACCTGTTTTCCATGAAATTTCTACATGAGATACATGGGGGTAGGATAAATACAATCATTTAATTTCAGGTCTAAATACTTCACAGTTTTCGAGAAATGAGCCACTGTCATCTACAACCATTTTCGTATTTTATTGAAATACGTGTGTCAGATTTGGCTTAAATTTTTTGTGAAGAAGTGTTATGATGAAATTAACCCATTGAAGAAGAATTCAACTCAATATGAATCACCTTTTAGGAGAAATTAAAAAATATCAGTCATAGGGGAAGTGCTGCACAAGTTCGCTATGAATTTGATAGCAAAAGGGAGATGGTGGTTTGAAGCCAGGTTTTTAGTTTTGGGGTTGTTTCATAGGTTCATAACCTTCCAAGGGACATTCCAAGATGACCCATCGATTTTATTTTTTCAGAGATAGACCAGAAGTATGAAGAACTTGAAATGCCATGAAAGTTGCTATGCAACTGGAAGATTCACAACATATGCTGCATTTTTTACACAATCCACATTTTGACTTGTAAATTCGAGATTTTGGGTTCCAAAAGTTGTTTTGATTACGTTGTTAGGTGTCATATATCCTTAGGATGGTATGGTTAATAGTTTCTTATGAATATTCAACCTTTGATGATGTACCGAGTTAAAAAATGCAGTAGGTAATTAGTTCTTATTTTTCTGCAAAGTAGGTGACAATTTGATGTTTCTAGATGGTGAATGGTTTTCCTTTGAGGAATTTGACCCTGCTAGGTGGGAGTGGAATATTTTGATGTATATAATATGTAAAAAACTAAGAAAAAGGTTATGTTGGTCAGTGTAAAGGAGAAGGATGCTATCCTGTATTTTGTATTAAATTTATCTAGTGAATAGAAGAAAGACAGGAGGAGTTTGACAAGGATTCTTGTGTCATACCTTTGTTGGTATTTTGTTCTCTGTGCTATCAACGTTATCTTATGGTTCCATTGTTCAAAAATACGTCTTCATGTTTTAGCTTAAGAGTAAATATTGCAAAATTCACTGTTGTGCTCTATTTTATATAAGCTAAACGTTTTATGTGTCTTTTTCCTCTTAATGGCAATTTGAATCATCTGTGACTTGATGCTCTAATTTTCATCCTTATGATTCTACATTCACCCTTCCTACAACGAAATCAAGTTATATTATCAACACAACTGCCTATCCTACCCCTGTCTAAATCACCCTCACTATCCCTATTCACTTGAAATCATTATTTGTGACTCAATCCCTTTAGAATAGTAAATCAAATCTGCTCTTTTGATCCTCATAACTAGCCTAGGATCAAAAAATTATTCAGTCATTAGGTTGACTGAGGAAAAATCTAGTGAGTGAGCCCTCTCCAATGATAGTAGCGTTGGATCCTAGCCTAAAATTGGTATGAGGTTACCTTTGTAATCCTTTTTGAGCCTAAAGGAAATGACAGAGAACTAACATTTTTGATCGTTTCTAGGGATGAAAGGTTTCATCTTCTTCAACAAAGATCATCAAAGTTTCAGATTTGATTGTTGATGGTGGAAAATGTTCAAACAAATAAAGGTTGTACCATTCACCTGGTGTCTCCAATTAAGTTTCAACTTGATCCACTGGCTACAGGATCCAAAAATTAGGGTTTTACTGGAAACTATACTAGCTTAAGATGAGTTCTATATCTGCAAGGTATGCTTCTTTAAAACGAGACCACATTCCAGGTTTTCCGAATCACATGCCTCATGTATATTGGAAAACTTATTTGCCAAAATTTAGAGATCAGGTAGGAGATGATGTTGCTCTTCATTTGTTGAAGTTTCACATGCATGTGCATAAGCTAAAGGTTGTTTTTCATGAAGATTGTCTCATGAAATTTTCATGGATACCTTGGAGGAAAAAGCGAGATATTGGTACGAAGGTTTGCCACCTGGGAGCTTGTATTCCCTTAAATATTTTCATTTAGTATTTTTTGAGAAATAAAAAGAATCACATCCTTCTTTGTCTTTGGTTGAGAATTGTTATGACCATTTTGAGGATTTTATTCAAAATCTAGAAAATTATTATGGCGATGAAGTATTCATGGATGAAGGAATTTTGGAAGCTTTGTACGAGAAACCTTTTCATCACCAAGAAGAAATGGTGGCTTCTCTCTTAGATGAAAATGAAACCGAGCAAGATTTTAAGGATGACAATCATGTTCCATCCTCTGAAGTTGAAGAAAATTTTTAGTAATCTTGTTAGTCTTTTTGTGATAAAAAGTATGAGGATAGTCATTCATATATCTCTTTAGCTCATTCATTTTTTGAATCTTTATTTCAAGAACAATCCTGTGAAAATCAGAGTTTTGAATTTTCATGCGTAAAAACTTTAGAAAATGGAATTATTCTAGATGATAATTATCAAAAGTTGCAGGAACATATTGAAGAACAACAAGTTCTTATAAATCCCTTGGTTGCACAAAATTTTTTCATGATATTTCATCTTTTGAATTATTAAATTCATAAATTTGAAAGGAGAAAGACAATGTTCTTATTGAAAGGTCACTCATAAATATTTTTGTTAGTCAGGATTTGGTTGCCTCTGAGCTTAATAATAGGAAAGAACATCTTGATGTCATTTTATTTGAGGATAATCAACTCCATCATATAGAGAAATCTACATATAACCATGAAGGAGATGCTGGTCTATTTCTTCAATATCAAGCAAAGGTAGTCATTCCTGATTTTGAAGATCCTTTTACAAGCCTATTGGAATCATCAGTCAAGGTAGATATTGTTTTGTTCACCAGTGAAAAATTTGGGTTTAGGATGAAATTTGAGTTTCCAATCTCCAAAGTTTCTTTTTGCTTGGGGAAAATATGAGCAAAAAGCAATCAAATAACCATTTTCTTTTATGGTTACATTGGAAATTTTCTATTACCCGATCTAGTAGATGTTTCTAGTAATTTTGATTAGGTAGGTGTGATGAATAAAGCTCAACACCCTAAGAATTCTTTTCATTTTTAGTTTGCAGCAAAGTTTTTAGTTTCCAGTGTATAGTTTAGATTTTAGTATGATGAATGGATTTGGTTCAATTTGAGGATTGGAACAGGTTGCCAGTTTGAGTTTCAGTTTGCATTTGGCTTCAGTTGAAAATCATAGCAACAATCAATTTGCAGGATTTCAGGATTGGTAACAACTCAATGGATTATACACTTGGTCTATGATGTTCTTGGCACCTCACAAGGAGGATGCCATCCCCATTGGATCCAATGTTAGGGTACTATATTATAGGGATCTTAGTCATTTCAGTCTTTCTATGCACTTGAGGTCAATTTGTAAATGTTAGTCTTGATTTCATGAGTATTAGAAATTAAAGGGGTCTTTTGTAAATAACAGGTCTAAGTTTTAGGTATCAAATGTCATGTAAAGTCTCTAAAGTCAAAAGGGCTTATTTTCCAAGATGAGATGAAAGGTCATGTGTTGTCATCATTAAGAGGTCGTTATGGAGTTCAACAGTCATCATGAAAGAGTCTAAAGAGGTCATGTCATGAATGATTTGGTCATCATGTTTTTATTTATTTATTTACTTATTTTAAATTTTAATTTTATTTATTTTAAATTTTAATTTATTGATTTTATTTAATTTTATTTATTTATTTATTTTTCTTTATGCCGAGTCATGTTAATTTTAGGGATTAGTTATGGTAATTCATGTCATGCTAGCATCACTTCAAACACACCACTTATCCGTATTTCACATCTAGAAGTGGTTCATCATTACTTTAGAAGAAGATCTTTGAAGTGTATGAAGGCTACAAAAGTCCCTTTTCACTTTCATTCCATCCATTTTAAGCTATCATCTGCTTTAAAACACTTTGGAGGACGAGAAGAGGAACTCTCCTATTTGCCATTGGGAGCTACTGCAAAAGTTGGAAGCTGCTGTGAAAGTTGGACTCTGTTGAGTAACTAAGGAACCCGTTGTGCATTTCAATACTACAAGTAAGGGATTTTCACACTCCTCTAAGCTTTTTAATGATGTATGTGACCTAGTTCATCTCAACAACCTGGTCAAAAATATTTAGCTTTACCATAACCATCTTGTGTTTTCTGCTATCCAAATCCTTAATGCCTTTCGCTCTGCGTGAAATCCTCCTTTTGCTACATCCAATGTTTGAATTGAACGCTACATACCTCTATTTTGAACTACAGTTGAGTGTCATTGATCATCCCCTTGTTTGGTTGCCTCTCTCAAAGAACCCTAGTCACAGTTGTTGCTCATTTTCTATACCTGTTGTGCATTTGCCCTATCTCCACCATGCTGCAAAGTTTACCTTTGAAAGACACCTTACATTGTTTTGAGGAAGACTGTAAATATTACACATATAATGATGAATACCCTAGAGATGAAGAAGAAGGTCAAGGGAGGATTATGCAGGAAGAAGATCAAACATGGTCAAATATTGGGAATGCTATAGGTGTGACACAAGTCTATTGCATGTTTGTTGCAAAAGGGAGTTAGATGATTAGGGTGTGTGCACTTAGTTTGAAAGTTATTTTAGGATTTCACAACCATCTTAGACACATTTCAAGACAACCCATCAGTTTCATTTTCTTAGAGCAAGGCTACAAGTATACAAAACTTGGAATGTTGCACAAGTTGTTGTGAAACTGTTAGAAGCATTAAGGTTTAATTAAAAATCATTTTTTTGGCATTATTTTTGTGCGTGGGAACTTAAAAGAGTTTTACAAGGGTGGAAACATAATCAATCATCCATTTTTTCTCAGCTAAAGTTCAAGCATGTGATTAAAGCCATGCAAAGACAGCTCGCTGCGCAAGTGTGCTGTGAAAACATATGTTCACCATATCTCTTAAACCCTGTACCCGTTTGCCATGAAAATTTTACAGGATATGCATGGGGGTAACACGCACTTAATTTAAGGTCTAAATGCTTCATGATTTGCGACAAATAGGCCGCCATCATCTACAATAATTTTCATATTTTCTCGAAATCCATGAGTCAAATTTGGCTCAAGGTTCTTGTGGAGAAGGATTATGATGATATTAACTTGCTGAAAAAAATCAGCTCAACCTAATTCACCATTTAGTAGATATGAAAAAAATATCAGTCACAGGGGAAGTGTTGCACAAGTTTGTTGTGAATCTAATAGCAAAAGGGAGATGGTGGTTTGAAGCCAAGTTTTCAATTTTGGGGTTGTTTCATAGGTTCATAACCTTCACAAGGACATTCGAAGATGACATATCAGTTTCATTTTTTTAGAGATAGACCAGAAGTATGAAAACATTGAAATGCTATGAAAGTTGCTATGAAAATGGAAGATTCACAACAGATGTTGTGTTTTTGACACAATCCACATTTTGACTTGTAAATTCGAGTTTTTGGGTTCCAAAATTTGTTTTGATTATTCTGTTAGGTTCATAAATCCTTAGGATGGTATGGTTAATAGTTTTTTATGAATATTCCAACTTTGATGATGTACCAAGTTAAAAAGTGCAGTAGGTAATTAGTTCCTATTTTTATGCAAAGTAGGTGACAATTTAATGTATCTAGATGGTAAATGGTTTTCCTTTGAGGAGTTAGACCCTGCTAGGTGGAAGTGTAATATTTTGATGTATATAATATGTAAAAAAATTAAGAAAAAGGTTATGTTGGTCAGTGTAAAGGAGAAGGCTGTTATTTTGTATTTTGTATTAAATTTCTCAACTGAATAGAAGAAAGGCATAAGGAGTTTGACAAGAATTCTTGTGTTATACCTTTGTTGGTATTTTTTTTCTCTGTGCTATAAGATTTATATTATGGTTCCATTGTTCAAACATATGTCTTCATGTTTTATCTTATGTCTAAATATTACAGAATTCATTATTGTGCTTTGTTTTATATAAGCTAAACATTTTATGTGTCTTTTTACTCTTAATGGAAATTTGAATTCATTTGTGACTTGATGATCTGATTGTCATCCTTATGATTCTTCACTCACCCTTCCTACAATGAAATCAAGTTATATTATCAACAAAAATGCATATCCTACCCCTGTCTAAATCACCTTCACTATCTCTATTCACTTGAAATCATTAGTTGTGACTAGTTATATGTTGAGTAGCCTTTCTTTTCTCGCATGCCTTCAGAACATTAAATCAAATCCGCCCTTCTGATCCTCATAAACAGCCTATGATCAAAAAATTATTCAGTAATTAGGTTGACTAAGGAAAAACCTAGTGAAATTGTCCTTTCCAAGGCTAGTAGGGTTGGATCCTAGCCTAAAAGTGGTATGAGGTTACCTTTGTAATCCTTTCTCAACCTAACGGAAATTATAGAGAGCTAACATGTTGAATCCAAAATTTTGTTACAATGCAACAATAAGGGGTTATGGTTTGTCTAATACAGTTAAAAATAATTGTTGATTATTATTAACTAATTTAAGCCAAGTATAAATGATATTACCATTTTATTACATCAATTCAAATGTGACACTAAGGGGTCATGGTTGGTCTAATATAGTTTTTTTTGTTTAAGATAGATAGGAAATTTGTATTGGATCATATCAAAATGGGTAACATGAGATAATTACTCTATGATTACTGGTTTGGCACAAGGGAAACTAGACCAGAAGCATGGCATTATAACTTTTGTCAAAATGAAAGATTTGAACTCGATAAAAAAACTTATTATATAATATCTACAAAACATATTATAGATTATCATGCAGGTTTGAGAGGTCATTCTATTGACATTTATCATCAAAATAATAAATACTGAAGCGTTTTCAACTGTCATCAACTATAGCCATTAAGTAGGGAAATCTACCTATATTGTGATAGGTCGGCCTACATCTTCTTTAGAGTTTGTAAAGTTTAGATTGGCAAGATTGATTTACATTGTTGTAATTGTGCTGTCTAGCTTGCTAATTTGCTTATGCTTATCATCCAATATACATAATGGAATCTCTTGTTGCTCCTCTGATTTATCCACTATTACCTTCCCCATTATAGTTTTTAATGCCAATATATTTCCACCATTTTCATGTATATGGTATTCCTTGATCTTGCACCACGTATGTCTAGTACCTAATTTCAAATAAGCTCCAAGACTGATTCATTTGAAATTAATCAACGCTCAATTCTAACTTCCATCTCAACACCCTCAATTTCTATTTGGATCCTTTTAGGGGTATTACTACGATAAATATTTGTTGAATGCTTTACCATTGATTGTGCTTGGGAGATTGATGGACCCCTTTTGCTCTGACGACCTCTTCTCCCCCAAGAGCCTCTTCCTCAAGCCATGATGAACTTCCAAGAAATAGTGAAGGGACCAATGAGGAAAACTAGAATTCTAGATATCTATTTGTTGGACTAGATTTTGAAAGTACTACCACATGGTATCACAAAATTTGAGAGCCCATAATTAAATTTACTTTCAAACTTATAAACTTTCCACCATGGGGTCATAAACAACAATTTCTCTCTCAAGAATCAAGTTCAATTTATGCAGTTAAAAACCAATCCTTTAACTTCCATGGGTATTCCATTGGACAACTCATCACAGTGTATCTACTTAAATATATTTGAAAATATGAAATCTACACTACAAGGGTTAATATTTCCTTAGAATTATGGATTCATTAATTATTATGTTATGCTTTTTCTCTACAGGAAAAAAACGTAATTTTCATTATTTCAGAGAAAAGATACAAAACTACAATGTAGGCATAAATATAATAGGTATGATACTTGTTTACTAAATACTATCCAAAAATGAAATCCGAACCAAGACTGTTAGATCCTTCACACTGCTCCCGAATGTGCCACAAACCCTGTTCCATATTTAGACCTTCTTTAGGAAGCCTATATGCCTGCTCATTTTGCTCCTTGTATATGTGTGTACATGCAAACAAAAATGAGTCTTTTATCTACCGTAAATTATCCAAAATGGGAGTAAGAATAAGTTTGTACAAGCTTGAGATCTATTTAACCAATTTATGAAAAGCATATAATCCCCATAAACTTGAAGTTGTGAGCATCCCTTTTCCCTTGCACATGCCAACAAATTTTCGCATGCTAATAATTATTCCTGGTTATTTGTGCCCAGACCAAAACCCATTTTTACATGATAAGAGAGTGTTGGGGATAAGAAAAGTACAAAACTTCCTCCACTCATGTTCATTGTGTCACTAGAGGAACCATTAAAGTATGCCCAAGGCTTTGTGGGATCATGGTTTTCCTCCACAATGGTTCTGGGAGAACTAGTGCCTTTTCCTTGAGGGAAATGGGATAGAATTGCATTTCCTTCGGCAACAATATACACATGAACTGAATATTTATCCTGAAATATGGCTTTGTTGCATGCAATCTAGACACCCCATATAATGAGAAAAGAAAGGACTCCAAACACAAGAATCATTAGATCAGATTACCATTCTTTCCATACTGCTTCCAAAATTTCCCCTTCCCATAAATGGTTGAAGCCCATCATAGACTTGCACATGTCCTACACTTTCTTGGAAAAAGGTCATTGTTTGAAGAGTTGTTCATTGGATTCTTCATCTCCCTTATAGAGGGAGTTCCATCCCGACCCTTTGGTAAAGTGTCTTTGGAGGATCTCACATGTGGGGACCTTCTTTTCCATTAGACACCACATGAAGATTCTATCTTTTCCTGAGCATTTAGATTTGCAAATAGCCCTCCACAACCATTTTGGATATGTAGGAGATCTGCCAGTATTTATAACTATATAGCTGGGTTTTTGGGTGTAAAATCTAGTAGGGGAGCAACTCCAAACAGGCTCATACTCCTTGTCATTGATCTTGATGTACCTGTTGGCCATGGTGACTAGATAACAATTCCATGCTTCAAAGAAATTTTCCTCTATCCTTACCTCCATTGTTGATTTCCAACATTGTCTCCAAATTGTAGTATTTTCCTGGATAACAATGTGGACTAATAATGAAATTCCTATGTCTCGTGATAAAACAAATAAAGGTTGAGGAAGGATGTGGCCTTCCCCACTTCTTGACCAAGGGTCTATATCGATTTGTACTTTTTCACCGTTACCAACTTTCCATGCCAACCCATTCCTAATAAGACATAGAACATCCCTCCAAATGGATGAAATATTAGCTCTAGGTTCATCCTCCCCTCTAATCCATTTTTCAAGAGGGCTCAAGGCTATATATTTATGCATGACTATTATTGTCCAAGGTTATGGGATTTGGGGAGTCTCAAACTGTATTTAGTTGCCAATGCCTTTGAAAACATAAATACATTTTTAAGCGCCCATCCTCCTAGTAGCTTTGGAGTAGCTAATTTCCTCCATTTTACCTAAGGGAGGATCCCATTTTCCTGGTTCCCAGACCAGGGGAATTTGAAACAAAGCCTTGTGAAAATTTCCAAGATGCATTTCAGAACCCATGCAAAAGATATCCATAACACCAAAATTGCTTCCAAAACTGATTTAATTAGCACCAAGTACCTTGATTTAGAAATCCACTTAAGGCTCTAACTTTCAACCTTTTCTCAATCTTAACAATGAGACAAGACTAATTTGAATTATTCTAGGAATTCGATTTAAGATTGAATCCTAGGTATTTTATCCCATCTTCTTGATCCAGGTGGATATTGGTGGCCACCTGCCTATTCCACCTAGACCCTCCAGTTAGTTTCATCTATTTTGTTTTTCATTTTAGCATTTTTTCAAGTCCTGAACTTTTGGAGCAGTTTTTACCCCCTAAACGCCATTTTTTGGGGTTTGCACCAGGCCTGTAGCCAGAGGTAGGGGCCTATGACGAAACCTATAGTACTCAGAGAGACATTTCCAACAAGGTATTTTACACGCCAAATTGAGATAATATGACCAAGTTACGACCCTGAGAAGTTGACTGCCCAACTAACCCCAACGGGGCCCACAAACTCTTGGTGTTACATCTCTTGGGGTTAGGGTTTTGGTTTTTTAGGGTTTTCTCATGTTTTCCAATAATAGATAAGCCATTGAGCCTCATTGTAACAAAGTTCAGAGGCATATAGCCACCACATCTCTTCTCATAGATAACCTACCATTGCCCAAGCTATCTTATTTCCATTCTATTTGTAAGCATAGTTCAATATTTTGTTATTAATGAAATGAAGTGTTTTTCTGTTGCATCTCTATGTTTATGATTATATCTGTAAGTTGTTGCATTCTGGCTTAAGTTCGGATCAGCGGTATCAGAGTGTTATGATCTTTCTCTTTTTTTCTTTTTATGTCCCCAACGAGGTCAAGGTATAAGGAGTTAGGGCTTGATCTAGTTGATCCATTGCAAGATCAAGCTCACAAAACCCGACGACCTCCCATG
>Ga0068628_1000196_pt1 | contig 17455 bp, 15 predicted proteins | sample InSIn2gowninarea_FD_77431 | JGI IMG/M metagenome (GOLD analysis project Ga0068628, IMG submission 77431) | Clean room microbial communities from NASA Spacecraft Assembly Facility at Jet Propulsion Laboratory, Pasadena, California, USA -... ... | reverse complement strand
TTGGGTTCGTTCTAGTCCTAGTGATAACGGTTATGCAAGGCCCATTGAAGGCGTGATTCCGGTAGTTGACTTAAATAAAATGGAAGTTCTCGCCGTTGAAGACTATGGCGTTGTGCCTTTACCGCCGCAATCGGGTAATTATAGCCGAGAGTTTATTAAGGATTATCGAAAAGACTTAAAACCCCTAGATATTATCCAGCCAGAAGGTGCAAGCTTTCAAGTTGAAGGACATAAAATAAGCTGGCAAAAATGGCAGTTTAGGATTGGGTTTACTCCTAGAGAAGGGCTAGTTTTATACACCATTGGTTATGAAGACAAAGGTAAATTACGACCAATTATATACCGCGCTTCGTTAGTAGAAATGGTTGTCCCTTACGGAGATCCAAAAGAGCCGCATTTTCGCAAAAATGCCTTTGATGTCGGGGAATATGGCGTAGGAACTTTAGCCAATTCTTTAAAGCTGGGTTGCGATTGCTTGGGATATATTCACTACCTTGATGCGGCGATGACTAATAGCCGGGGAGATGTAGTAACTATCCCCAATGCTGTATGTATGCACGAAGAAGATTACGGCATTTTATGGAAACATACCGATTGGCGCACAGAAGAAACGGAAGTTAGGAGAAGTCGTCGATTAGTTGTTTCTTTTGTAGCTACCGTTGCTAACTACGAATACGGTTTTTTTTGGTATTTCTACCAAGATGGCACAATTCAATACGAAGTTAAATTAACGGGGATTGTTAATACTACGGCGGTGATGCCTGGGGAGACAAATAAGTATGGAACATTGGTTGCACCTCAATTAAATGCGCCCAATCACCAGCACTTTTTTAACGTTCGTCTAGATATGAATTTGGACGGCGAAAATAACTCGGTTTACGAAGTCAATACCGAAGCCGAACCAATTAGTAAAGATAATCCTTACGGTAATGCCTTTGCGGCAAAGTCAACGCTTTTAGCGACAGAACTTGCAGCCCAACGAGTAATCAATCCCATGTCTGGGCGTTACTGGAAAGTAGTAAACCCTGACGTACATAATAGCCTCGGTCAGCCTGTGGCTTATAAAATCATGCCAGGAGAAAACATCCTGCCTTTTCTGCATCCAGAATCTTATGTAATTAAACGGGCTGGTTACTTAAATAAACATTTGTGGGTGACACCTTACAACCAAGCCGAAAATTACCCCGCCGGGGCTTATCCCAACCAACACGCAGGCGGTGATGGGTTGCCAGAGTGGACGAAAGCAGATCGAAAAATAGAAAATACCGATGTAGTAGTTTGGTATACCTTCGGACACAATCATATTCCCCGCCCGGAAGATTGGCCGGTAATGCCAACATCTTACATTGGATTTATGTTGAAGCCTGTAGGATTTTTTGACGCAAATCCGGCGCTTGATGTACCACCATCGGCGGCAAAACATAGTTGTCATTAATTAGATGTGGAGATGCTGCTAGTGTCTTCATCCACAAAATAATTAATTTTGCAGGTAAAAATAATGGCGAAAGAATTAGTTGTACGCTCAGAAAAGCGTGCAGTTTCGGGTTTGCGATCGCAATGTTTGGCTTTTCCCGAAATTATCGCTCAATCTGTGGCTAATATTGCTCCTACTGCTACCCCAACTGTAAATTTGGGCTTAGTGTACGCCAGCGCGGGTAATGGAACTTGGTTGACTTATGTAATTGCTACTGTTGGCTTGGTATTTGTGGGCATGAATATTAACCAATTTGCCCGGCGTTCCGCTTCTCCTGGTTCATTGTACGCTTACATCGCCAAGGGATTAGGGGCAACGGTAGGGGTATTATCTGGCTGGAGTTTGGTACTTGCTTACTTATTTACCGCTATGGCGGTTTTGTGCGGTTTTGCTAATTATACAAACGTTTTAGTTAGTCCTTTGGGCATTCAGTTTGCACCCATGTTTTTGTATGCAATTTGTGCGGGAATCGCCTGGTACTGCGCTTATAAAGATATTCAACTATCAACAATTTTGATGCTGGCAATTGAAGCTTTATCTGTGGGAATAATTTTACTATTGGCGGTAGTTATTTTATTTAAACAAAACTTCGCCGTCGATATGTCTCAGTTATCGCTGCAAAACGTCAAGCCTGAAGGGTTGCAGCTAGGGCTAGTATTGGCAATATTTAGTTATGTGGGGTTTGAAAGTGCGACGGCGCTAGGAGATGAGGCAAAAAAGCCTTTGCAATTTATCCCGCGTGCGGTAATTTTAAGTACGGTGTTATCGGGCTTGTTTTTTATTCTGCTTTCCTACGTTGAAGTACTAGGCTTTCAAGGATCTAGTACGCCGCTTAATCAAAGTAGCGCCCCATTAAACGATTTAGCGAGTGGTGTAGGCGTGGGATATTTTGGCTTATTAATTACGGTAGCTGCGATCGTCAGTCTTTTTGGATGTACTCTTGCAAGTATTAATGCGGGAGCGAGAATTTTGTTTACAATGGCACGACATGGAATATTTCATAATTCTATCGGCAAAGCTCACAATGCTAATGGTACGCCGCATATAGCTGTTACCATGTCATCGCTATTTGTGTTTCTCGTCCCGGCTTCGATGTCATTATTTGGCTTAAAGATATTAGATGTGTATGGATACTTAGGCACGATCGCAACTTACGGATTTCTGGTAACTTATATTTTGATTTCTATTGCTGCGCCGATGTATCTGTACCGGGAAGGGGTACTTAAATTTATGGATGTAGCGATCGCAATTATTGCCGTTGCCTTTATGTTAATTCCGGTAGTAGGAAGTCTTTACCCCGTCCCAGCATCGCCTTTCAATGTTTTTCCCTACTTATTTTTGATGTATCTGGTAGTGGGTGGAGGTTGGTTTTTGATGTTGCGCCTGCATTCGCCAGAAATTATTGAGAACATGGAACTAGAACTAGAAAAAATCCATACTAAGTTTAACGAGATGAAAAAAGTTTAAAGCTGTATCCTTCTTCCACAAGAAGGATGTTTCTAGAGGCAAGAAGTTGCTAAATTAGCAACCGATAACTAAGTAAAAATTGTTAGGGTTATGGCATCATCTACACCATTGCAAGGCACGGAATTAGTTGACTGCGCTAGAGCTAATGCTAAACAAGGCATTGAAACAGCAGCGCTACAATGTGGCTATGGTGACGATCTCAACACTTTTTCTAGTTCTCTTAAAGCTGCTTGCGAACAAATGAATTTGCAAGTTAAGGAATTAAGCCAACTAATTACCGACCAGGATATGATTCTAGAAATTGGTACAGGCGAAGTAGTTGCACCGGATACTGCTTCGGAACTTTAAATAGTGGCGTTGATGAAGGAATGAGAGGGGGAGACAGGGAGAACTGGGAAGTTGCAGAAGGGAAAATTTTATCTAAATCTAGCAACGCTCAAATAATTAAGGCTTAACTAATAATCCGTTGAGGGTCGTAGGGATGAATCGATAAATAATGCGATCGCATTTCACCCTAAAATCAACTTTGGACTTGTTGGCGAATCCTTGTGAAAACTGACACTCTTTTCTACTATCTATTTCAAGAATTTCCGAGTATATTTTTTGAATTAATTGGTCAATCCGCCTCTCTTGCTGACGATTATTAATTCACATCTATTGAACTAAAACAAGTTGCTTTCCGCTTATATGGGCTGTTTTTACCACCAATAGATAAGCCAAATTTGCCAATTTATTTCGTTGAGGTGCAGTTTCAGCTAGATGAAACCTTTTACTATCGCCTGTTCGCAGAGATATTTTTGTATCTATATCAATACAAAGTTGTAAATAATTGGCAGGCGATTGTAGTTTATCCCCGGCGGAGTATTGAATCTGTGCAACCTGTACCTTATCAATTTCTTTTAAATTCAGATAGAGCGAAACACACGAATAAATGAAGATGATCGACGTAGACGAGACTCAATAGAGCGTACTTGGGATAGTAGTAAAAACGATACTGACAACAATAATGAGTCTGATAATGGCAACAATAATTACTAAATAAACGAATTGTTGAATTATAAGCAAAAAACTAAGTAATAATTAAAAAGCTGCTTATCTTAAGCAGCTTTTTAATTATTACTCATCTGCTGAAATCTCTCTAATTTATGCTTGTCTTATCCGGTTAAATCCTGCAAGTATATATTTAGTAGTTTTACGGAGACATTGTATGGATGAATATATGTTGAGTGCGATCGCCCAGGCTAGACTTGGACTACTTGAAGGCGGTATCCCTATCGGTTCGGTGCTAGTAAAAGATGGCGTAATTATTGGACAAGGACATAATAAACGAGTCCAAGATGGCGATCCAGTTACTCATGCAGAGATTGATTGTCTGCGGAATGCGGGTAGAATTGGCACTTATCAGGGAACAACTTTGTACTCAACTTTAATGCCTTGCTATCTCTGCGCTGGGGCGGTGGTTCAATTTGGCATTAAAACAGTAATCGTTGGGGAATCGCAGACTTTTGCAGGTGCGTCAGAATTTATGAAGTCTTACGGGGTGGAAGTTATCGATCTAGATTTGGTTGAATGCAAGCAGTTGATGATTGAATTTATTAATAATAATTCCCAATTGTGGAATGAAGACATTGGAAAGTAGAGACGTTGCGGTGCAACGTCTCCTTTAGTAATGGCCACGCATCCAAGAGAAATGTAATTAAAAATAGTAGCGCAGCAATAAAAGCGATTACCCAGAGTGTAGCGCGAAGAGCGATTACCCAAGGGGTAGCGCCAAAGGCGATCGCATTTACACCAAAACAGGCTTTTCTTGTTTTTTCAACTCTGTAACAACCATCTGCATATTTCCTGGAGGCGCAACAGTCAAGCCGCGCCTAGTTGGTTTAATTGGACGAGTATTAACTAATTTCAAATCGCAACTTTGCAAAATAGTGGCTAGTGCCAACTTCATCTCAAACATAGCAAACGCCGCACCAATACATCTACGGTTACTCCCCCCAAACGGCAAGTATTCGTAAGGTGAAAATTGTCTTGCTAAAAAGCGCTCCGGTTTAAACTTTTTCGGTTCGGGATAAGTATCCTCTCTCTGGTGGGTGAGATAAGTAGAAATTAATATCACCGTACCTGGTTCAAGTTGGTAGCCCATAATTTCCATCGGTACTTTTACTACGCGCGGAAAAGGAGTTATAGCAATAGGATAAATCCGCAATGTCTCGCAGCAAACAGCATTCAAATAAGGCAAACGAGCAATATCGCTAAAATTAGCGTCCGCAGGTAAGGTTTTAAGTTCGTTTAGCAACTTCTCCTTAACTTCCGGTAACGAATCAATCCAATACAAAGCCCAAGATAAAGCAGAAGCCGTAGTTTCATGTCCGGCAAATAGCAATGTAATTAATTCATCTCGCAATTCCTCATCGGTCATTGCTTCCCCTTCTTCATCCCGCGCGGCTAATAACAAACTGAGAATATCATCGCGATTAGGAGCGGCTTGCTGTCTTCTTTCTTTTATTTCCGTTAAGAGAATACTATCAATTTGCTGTTTGAGACGTAAAAATCGCCCCCAAGGACTCCAAGCACCCCAGTCTTTTTGTAAGGAAGTAAAAAACAGTAGTAAGGAACTTACGGGCGAACCAACCGAGTCTAATAAAGTGGTTAAAACTTGTTTTAATTGGTTAAATCTTTCCCCTTCGTGGATGCCAAATACAGCGTTAAGAATCACTTGCAACGAAATTTCTTGCATTGACGATCGCACTGCAAATGGTCTTCCCACCTGCCACTGATTTATTACCCGATTGGTAACGTTACCAATTAATTCCCCGTAAGTGCGTAAGCGATCGCCATGAAAGGGCGGCATCAACAATTTACGTTGGCGTTGATGCTTTGCGCCTCCTAACAAAATCATTGAGTTTTCGCCTAATAGTGGCAACAATATATCGTTGGCGCTATTGGTATCAAATAATTCTGAGTTGGCTGTAAAAATTTGCTCTATTGCCTGGGGATTGGTGAAATATACAACTAAAGGCGATAGATTTTTGGAAATTGTAAAACTTTCTCCATACTTTTCAACACGTTTTTCAAGCACTTTAAACGGGTTAAAAATCCACTTTATTGTATTTATTCTCCGTCCTAAAACTGAATTGCTTGGGCCATCAGGAGTTGTCATGTTTTTTTAATAACTACTTATTTAACTATGGGCTGAATATTTATTATTTTTTACTTCCTCTATTAATCCTATTCATCTACTTATTAAATATCTCTTGTAATTAAGTAGTTCTTATCAATAAAACTATTGACTTTTGTTCAACAAACGTCGTATTATGAGATTGTATTGATCTAACTAAATGCTTGTTAAGAGCAGGTGAGTTAGGTGCGTGACGGACAATAGTCCGTTGCGCGGGATGAGTTAGTTTAGAAGTTACTTAAATTGCTCCTCTTGCTTGTAAAAAATTAATTAATTCCTCCTTTGTAGGCATAGAAGATTGCGCCCCCGATTTTGTTGCCGCGATCGCCCCGGCGGCGCATCCCCAGACAATGGCTTGCCTTAATGATAAGTCTTCAACTATTGCCGCCGCTAAACCGCCATTAAAGGCATCTCCCGCCGCTACTGTGGACACAGTTTCTACTGGGAAAGCTGGGACAAAAAATGTTTCTTCTTTGGTGGTACAAATTACTCCTTTTACTCCTAGTTTAGCGATCGCGCAACCAACACCGCGCTGCAATAAAATCTTGGTGGCTTTAGTTGCTTCTTCTACATTACTTACAGCAAATCCTACCAACTGCCCAATTTCTGTTTCGTTGGGCGTAATAATATCAACTAGCCCATAAAGTTCGGCGGGTATTTCTTGTAAAACGGGCGCAGGATCGAGAATTACTTTTACTCCCAAACGTTTAGCAGCCTGGGCGGCTAACAATATAGTGGGCAAAGGAATTTCAAATTGCATTAACAAAATTCGACAACTGGGTAATAAGTTAATTAAGTTATCTACATCGGTGCTATTTACATACCCATTAGCGCCAGGGACAACAATAATTTGATTTTCTCCCGTACCATCGACACTAATAAGCGCTACACCACTACTAACGTTTTTATCTACTAAAACATTTTCTATATTTACTCCCGCAGCTTGGAGATTTTTCAGTAATTGGTTGCCAAAATTATCGTCACCTACACGCCCTACCATGTAAGTAGCTACTCCCAACCGCGCCATAGCTACCGCTTGATTAGCGCCTTTACCACCAGGTACAGTAAAAAAGTTACTTCCAAGTATAGTTTCGCCAGGTACGGGCAACTTCGGCACTTTAGCGACTAAATCCATATTAATGCTGCCAAACGCGATCGCACAGGGGTGATTGCTCATAATTATTTAATTATTTTGATACTTGCAAAGTAAGTGATAATTGCTTAGATACTAAACTAAAATTGTTTACGCTCGGTCAATATTTAAACATTCAATACATCTTCATAAACTTCAGTCATTGTAAGTTGCAGGTTTACCGAATTTAAAATGATTAAATCATCTTTACCCAAAATATATTTAATCCAATTATTATCTCGATCTTTGCGATAAAGTTCTACTTTTATCTCGTCTTGACTAACTAATACATACTCTTGTAAGTCTTCTATTTTTTTATATGTTAGTAGTCTTTCTCTGCGATCTATATTTTCTGTACTTAGCGATAATACTTCAACAATTAAGCAAGGTTTTGTCAAAAACAACTTCTCGGTATCCTGCGAGTTACAAGTAACCACCACATCAGGATAGTTAAATACATTATCTGTTTCTACTCTGACTTTCATATCAGAAACAAAAACTTGACAACCACTACCGCGCAGGCGAGTTTGTAACTGGGTGGCAATATTTGAAGTAATCGTGTTATGTTCTCGACTACCTCCAGCCATACCGAAAACTTGACCATTTAGATACTCGCGACGAATTTGGCTAGAGTCTTCAGGGTTTAGGTATTCGATTAAGCTTATGTACGTTAATAGTGCTTGTATAGTTTTAAAAATTAAATAAATTTAATTTTAACTTAACTAATAGAGCGAATAACTTTACAGGGATTGCCTACAGCTATCACATTTGCAGGAATATCTTTAACTACTACACTACCCGCGCCAATTGTTGTATTATCGCCGATACTTACGCCTGGACAAACAATTGCACCGCCGCCAATCCAAACATTATTACCAATATTAATGGGGGAAGCAAGTTCTTTTTTAGTCTGGCGAATTTGGGGATCTGTAGGGTGGTATGCCGTGTATATTTGCACGTAAGGAGCGCATTTAACATTGTCGCCGATATGAACTGTGTTGCAATCAAGAATCACACAACCATAGTTCATGTAAAACTCATCTCCTATATAAATATTACTTCCGTAGTCGCAATGAAAGGGAGGAACAATTTGTATTTTTGCTTCTACTTTACCAAATAACTCTTTAAGAATTTTTAAGCGCGACTCTGCTTCTTCTACACTTGTAGAGTTGTACTTTCTCAGCAGTTTTGAAGCTCGTTTATTGTCAATTATTAGTTCGAGATCGTCTGCTAAATACAACTCCCCCGCCAGCATTTTTTGTTTTTCTGTTTTTTCTACCATTGTTAGTTTTCAGCTATACATCTAAAATCAAAGTTAATGTAACGGTTTGATAATTAATATCAAATTTTGTTACTAACAAAAAAGAAATTATATCACTTAAAAGCTGATTTATTGTACACCTTAGAGGGGAAGTTTTTTGTCAAAAAACTATTGTATGTTTGAAAATTAAAGCAATTTAAAAGATTATTTAAACTTAATTGTATCAATGCTAAATATTTCTGTAAAACTAGCAAAATATTTAGTTATGAAGGCACAAATTAGATATTAAGATTAATTAGGCGATCGCACCAGTATGAAACTAACATCGCTGCGGCTGATAAAAAAGTATTTTTGGCAACTGGGCATTGCTTTAGCTTTTATTCTAAGCATAACGTTTATATTCATCGTGCCAGCATTCACTCAGCAGCCCATTGTTTTAAACCTATTAATGACTGCGCCCGATGCCCAACCTTGGCAGCAAGGAATCATTAAAGACTTTGAAACCAAGTATCCAAATATTCGCATCAACGTAATTGAAGGGCCAAACGCCACTAATTTACTAGAAGACTTATACACCTCTGCTTTTATTTTGGGCGATTCTCCTTACGATTTGGTCAACATGGACGTAATTTGGACACCCAAATTTGCGGCGGCGGGTTGGCTAAAAGACCTTACTAACGAATTTTCTCCTGAAGAATTAGCAGTATTTTCGCCCAACGATATTGAAGGAAGTCGCTACGAAGGCAAACTCTACCGCGTACCAATTCGTTCCGATGCGGGAGTGCTGTACTACCGCAAAGACTTACTCGCCGCCGCCGGATATAAACCGCCAGAAACTTTTGAGGAGTTACTAAAAACATCTCAAGCCATACAGCAAAAAAATAAAGGCACTTGGGGGTATCTTTGGCAAGGTCGCCAATACGAAGGATTAGTAGCCATGTTTGCTGAAGTTTTGGAAGGATACGGCGGTTTTTGGGTAAATCCCACAACTTTAGACGTAGGATTAGACCGACCGGAGACACTCCAAGCTATAGAATTTCTCCGCAATACCGTCAAAACTGGCGTATCGCCACCAGGAGTGACGACTTATCAAGAAGAAGAAACAAGAAGAATATTTCAAAGCGGTAAAGCGGTATTTTTACGCAGTTGGCCGTATGTGTGGCCCTTGGCAAACGAAGATAGTTCGCCAATTAAAGGCAAAATCGGCATTAAACCAATGATTAGCGCTCCCGGAAAAAACGCGGGAACTTGTCTAGGCGGCTGGGGACTGGGAATAGCCAAATCTTCCCCCCACCAAAAAGAAGCAATGACGGCAATTCGTTACTTTACCAGCAACGAAGCTCAGCGCAACTTTATTTTAAAAGCCGGGTATGTACCCAGCAGACGGGAATTATTCAGCGATGCCGAAATAGTGGCTAAATACAACCATTATCCGCAATTACTAAATATTGTTGGTAGTTCCGTATTACGCCCTGCGATCGCTCAGTATGCCCAAGCTTCCGATATTTTGCAACGTTACCTTAGCGCTGCTTTGACAAATAGCCTTAGCCCAGAACAGGCTATGAATGCTGCTGCTAAGGAAACACGGCTATTGTTGGGCAAAAAATGATCGATTCTTTCCTTGTCCCATAAATTAGTAAATTAGACGTTGCGGTGCAACGTCTCTACATATGACCAAATCTGACACAATCCGTCGCCGCGAACAAAACACCGCCTGGATACTGCTTTTACCAGCGCTGCTGTTGCTTTTACTGGTGTTTGCTTACCCAATTGCACGGGCTTTTTGGTTGAGTTTATTTACTCAAAACTTGGGTACAAAGCTGCAAGCAGAGTTTTCGGGCTTAGATAACTACGTCCGCATGGCGGGAGATGGGCGTTTTTGGCAGAGTTTTTTGACTACTAGCATTTTTACTACTACTTCTGTTGTGCTGGAATTATTGTTAGGAATGGGCATTGCATTAGTATTAAACCAACGCTTTTTAGGGCGCAGCTTAGTCCGTACCAGTGCTATTTTACCTTGGGCGTTGCCTACAGCTTTAATTGGACTGGCTTGGGCGTGGATTTTTAACGACCAATTTGGCGTAGTTAACGATCTTTTGTTGCGCTTGGGGCTAATTGAGACTGGTATTAACTGGTTGGGCGAACCAAATTTAGCAAGAATTGCCGTAATTTTCGCGGATGTTTGGAAAACAACCCCATTTATCAGTATTTTACTTCTCGCGGGATTGCAATCAATCTCCCCCGACCTTTACGAAGCACACTCTATTGATGGGGCGAGTTCTTGGCAGAGTTTTCGCCAAATTACTTTACCCCTATTAATGCCCCAAATCTTGATTGCTTCACTATTTCGATTTGCTCAAGCTTTTGGAGTGTTTGACTTGATTGCGGTAATGACAAATGGCGGCCCTGGAGGTGCAACGGAAGTAGTATCGCTGTATATTTACTCTACGGTGATGCGTTACTTAGACTTTGGGTATGGGGCGGCATTGGTAGTTGTAACCTTTTTATTATTAGTGGTGATGGTAGCGATCGCCAGTTTCTTACTGAGTAAATCTCGCCCTACTAAAGGAATGGCTTAAATATGGCAGTAATTTCTAAAAAAGCCCAAACTATCAGTTTTTCCTGGCAAAGCGTGGTTTTAGCAATCTCCGTTATTTTAGTTACTATATTTTGCCTTGCGCCGATTCTCTGGCAAGTATTAACTTCTTTTAAAGTTAACGAAGATATTGCCGCAATTCCCACTAAATATTTCCCCAGTCGCTACACCCTAAGTCACTACACTGAATTATTCACGCAGCGCAAGTTTTGGGCATACATCCTCAATAGCGCTTTTGTGTCCATTGCTTCTACCGTAGTTTCTCTAGCTATTGGTGCGCCTGCGGCTTACGCTTTAGCTAGGTTGCGTCCTTGGGGAGGAAAAGTAATTTTAGCTGGGGTGTTGATTGTAACTTTATTTCCCGGCATTCTCTTATTTTTAGGTTTATTAGAAGTAGTCCAAGTCCTGCACTTAGGCAATAACTATTTATCGCTAATTATTCCTTATACAGGCATCAACTTACCTTTAACTATTCTGGTATTACGCAGCTTTTTTGAACAGTTACCGAAGGATTTAGAAGATGCGGCAAAAGTTGATGGTTACAACACCTGGCAAATGCTAACGCAAATACTTTTACCGATGACTATTCCCGCCCTTGTAACTACAGGCATTTTGACCTTTATTTTTGCTTGGAACGAGTTTATTTTTGCTTTAACATTTATGACTCGCGACGAACTAAAAACTATTCCCGTCGCGGCGGCACAATTGGGCGGCGCTTCTGTATTTGAGATTCCTTACGGGCCAATTGCGGCGGCTACAGTTATCGGTACTTTGCCCTTAGTATTGCTAGTTTTGTTCTTTCAACGCAAGATTGTCCAAGGCTTAACGGCGGGTGCAGTGAAGGGCTAATAATTTTACAAAATGGACGTAGAAAAAACCGATGGCTAAACTCGAACTAATAAACATCAATAAAACCTATAGCTCAAAAGTTGTTCCCGTCAAAGATATTAGCTTGAGTGTAGACGATAACGAATTTTTAACTTTACTTGGGCCTTCCGGTTGCGGCAAATCTACAACATTACGGCTAATTGCTGGATTAGAAGAACCCACACGAGGAAAAATAACAATTGGCAATCGAGATGTAACTAATATTAGATCGGGCGATCGCAATATTGCGATGGTCTTTCAAAGTTACGCCTTATATCCGCACCTCACCGTCTACGAAAATCTTTGTTCTGGACTCAAACTCAAAAACACCCCCGCCACCGAAATTTCTCGGCGCGTTACCCAAGCGGCGGAAGTTTTAGGATTAGACGCAAATTTAATGAACCGCAAACCCGGACAACTCTCCGGCGGACAACGCCAACGAGTAGCCGTTGGCAGGGCTTTGGTACGCCGCCCGGATGTATTTTTGTTAGATGAACCCTTAAGTAACCTAGATGCCCTGTTACGCGAAAGAGTCCGCGCAGATATTAAACAAATATTCGCCGCCCAAAAAGTGCCAGTAGTTTACGTCACTCACGACCAAACCGAGGCGATGACCCTTTCAACCAAAGTCGCCGTCTTAAACAACGGCTACGTGCAGCAGCTAGACCCCCCAGAACGCATATACAGCCACCCCGCTAACCAATTTGTTGCCGGATTTGTGGGCAGTCCGCAAATGAATTTACTAACTTTACCTTGTCAGGGACGTTATGCCATGTTAGGCGACAGCAAAATTAATTTACCCGAAAATATAACCGCCGTACCGCCACAAATTGTTTTAGGCATTCGTCCCGAAAATGTCCGCATCCCGCAACCAGGTGATACCCAAACAATTCAAGGAAAAGTGTTCTTGGTAGAACATTTGGGTATGCACAATTTAGTCAGCGTCAGGGTAAATAGTTCGCTAAATGAAGATATTACCATCCGGTCTTTATTACCAACTGACCAAAACTGGAGCGATAAAGATATTACTTTAGCACTGCCTAATCAAAATATTCATTGGTTTGACGTGCAAACGGGAGATGCTTTATTTAGAGATTGAAAGTGTACAAGCTTTATTTTCTCGGCTAAAGTTAGGATTCCCCAATACATAGGTTGAGTTTTTATAGAGATAAATTTATTACACAACTTAAACTTTACGTTTACTGTAGCGCTCCTTTTTGATTTATAAACATTAATGGGGCGCAATGCGTTACGCCCCTACTGCAATTGATGCTATTTAGTTACTAACTGTGGCGGTTCTGTCGTTTCGGTTTTTGGTGGCAATTCGTACATTGACCTACATAGATTCACGTACTCTTTTGCCGATTGCTCCCAACTAAAATTCTCACTCATGCCGCGCTGCTGCAAGGCTTTCCAATTTTCCTTGTACTGAAAACCCTCCCAAGTGACCATACAAGTGTAAAGGTTTAAAGGCTCGTAGCGGTCAAAGCAGTAACCCGTACCTGTATGCGTACTGGGAACGTGATGGGCAATATCAACAAGCCCCCCAGTGCGCCGGACAATGGGGACGCATCCGTAACGCAAAGCTAACATTTGACTGATACCGCAAGGCTCAAACCGACTAGGCATTAAGAAAGCATCGCTACCTGCGTAAATCCGCCGCGCGATCGCATCGCTGTAAAGTAAGTAGCCATCCGCCCAGGATAGCGCGAAGCAAGTTGCCATAATTGAGTTTGGTAGTAGCGACCGCCTTTATCTAATGGAGCGCATCGTAACTGCCTTGACCTTCAATGGGTAAATTAAAGTAATAATACGTCTACCTCAACTCAATGCTCTGCAAGTGATTGATAACATCTCCAAGTTTCTCATCGAACAATATTCTACAGATTTTGCAGCTTGGTTATTGGGGGAGTCCACTACTTTGACTACGATTAATCCCAGCGAACTCAATGTTGAACCCATTAGAGCCGATTCGGTAATGTTACTGCAATCTACTAATACAATCCTCCACACGGAGTTTCAAACTGTTAGCGACGACACAATGCCTTTTCGGATGGCAGATTATTATTTGCGCTTGAGACGCAAGTTTCCAGGGCGCACAATTCAACAAGTAGTAATTTATCTCAAAAGAACAAGCTCAGATTTGGTGAGACAAACAAGCTATCAAACTCCAGTAATGACTCACCAGTTTCGCGTCATTCGGTTGTGGGAAGAACCAGTAGAAGTGTTTTTAACTACAAAAGGATTATTGCCTTACGCAGTGTTGAGTCGTGCTTCAGACAAAGAGGCGGTATTAGTACAAGTGTTGGGAGAGTTGGAACAAATAAGCGATCGCACCGAGCAGAGTACCTTAGTAGCGGCAACAAGTATCTTGGCGGGATTAGAATTAGGGGAGCAAGTAATTCGACGATTGATGAGGAGTCCGGTAATGCGTGAGTCTACAATCTATCAATCTATTTTACAGGAAGGTCGGGCTGAAGGTCGGGCTGAGGGACTAGAAGAAGGTCTGGAACAGGGACGCGCCGTTGGAGAAAGAACATTAGTTCTCAAGTTGCTTACCCGCAAACTGGGGAGTCTATCACCTGTGCTGATTGCAAAGGTGAACGCTTTAAGTCTTGAGGAGTTGGAGACTTTGGGGGAAGCTCTGTTAGATTTTACAAAGGTTGAGGATTTAGAATCTTGGTTGGAGTGAGCGATCGCTTATTAGATTCTCTACTAACTTATACAAACAATTTTTACTCTATTAAAAATTGATGTTCCCAGCAAAAATTTAGCTCCAGTCTAAAAAAAGACTGAAGCTATAAAACAATTGCTATTTAGTTACTAACTGTGGCGGTTCTTTTGTTTCGGTTTCTGGTGGCAATCCATACATCGACCTATATAGATTCACGTACTCTTTTGCCGATTGCTCCCAACTAAAATTCTCACTCATGCCGCGCTGCTGTAAGGCTTTCCAGTTTTCCTTGTACTGAAAGCCCTCCCAAGCTCTGACCATACAAGTGTAAAGGTCTAAAGGCTCGTAGCGGTCGAAACAATATCCCGTACCTGTATGCGTACTAGGAACGTGGTGGGAAACAGTGTCTACAAGTCCACCCGTGCGTCGCACAATCGGGACGCATCCGTAACGCAAAGCTAACATTTGACTAATACCGCAAGGCTCAAACCTGCTAGGCATCAAGAAAGCATCGCTACCTGCGTAAATTCGCCGCGCGATCGCATCGCTATAAAGTAAATACGTTGCCATCCGTCCAGGATAGCGCGAAGCAAGTTGCCATAACTGAGTTTCGTAGTAGCGATCGCCTGTTCCTAGCAACACAAACTGAGCATCGGTATAAGCTAGAAACCTATCTAAGGTTTGCAATACTAAATCGATTCCTTTTTGCTCGACTACTCGTGTCACCATCCCAACTACAAAAGCCTTGGAATTGATTTCTAAACCAACTTCCTCTTGCAGCGCAATTTTATTCGGTTGACGCTGCTCTAAAGTTTCGGCGTTAAAGGTTTGCGCGATGTACTTATCGTCTTCTGGGTTGTACATTTCTGTATCGATCCCATTGACAATGCCCGATACTTTGCCGCTAATGAAAGACATTAAGCCTTCTAGAGTTTCGCCGTAAGCTGGGGTTTTAATTTGCTCGGCGTAGGTAGGAGAAACCGTATTAACGCGATCGGCAAACTGTACCGCCGCCGCCATTGTGTTATGTCCTTGCATATACCAAGGACACCAAGTAATTTTTTCTAAATACCAGCGCCAAGGCCCTTGATAAGCGAGGTTGTGAATTGTAAACACCGTCATGATATCGGGAGATTGATTCATCCACACCGGAATCATCCCTGTATGCCAATCGTGACAGTGGATAACCTCTGGTTTCCAATGATTCCAGCAAAATTCCGCCGCACCATTGGCAAATAAGGTAAACCGCCAATCTTCATCTTCTCCACCATAAATCCGACGCGGCGAGAAAGCAGGATGAGCAAATAAGTACAAAGGTACATCTGTACCCGGTAACACAGCTTCACAGACGGCAAAAGACTGAAACATTGCCGAACCATACCAAACAGGTTCGGGGGGAATCTGCATTTTATCGGCTAAAAAACCGTAATAAGGCATGAATATTCGCACATCATGCCCCATTGCTTTTAAGACTTTTGGTAAAGCCCCAACTACATCTCCCATCCCGCCGACTTTAGCAACGGGGGCTGCTTCGGCTGCAACAAATAGAATTCGCATTGCGATTTTGGCGTTTTCTGTAAATTAGTACCGTCATCATATTAGACTTCGGGGAAAAATCGGAGGAAGACAAAATAAGAAATTAATCCCAAGATGTTGCCAATTCAGGTATTAAAATGCGATCGCGCGATGTCAAAAAAAATGGTAGAGACGTTGCACTGCAACGTCTCTAAACGCCAAATTTTTACCCTAACCCCGTTGGACTGCCTCAAATATCGTCTCTAAAATCTCCTTAGCGCCTTGCTGTCGCAAACGCTGGGCTAATTCAATTCCTACGCTTTCTGGCTCTGCAACTAAACCTGTTACTGTATCCTTAACCACTTGCTGTCCGTCAACGCTGGCAACTATTCCCGTCAAGGTTAAATTTTCCCCATCTATTACCGAATTAACGCCAATGGGAACTTGACAGCCGCCTTCCAATTCTCGTAAAAAAGCTCTTTCCGCTAAAGTGCGATCGCGTGTTGGGGCGTGTTCGATGGCTTTAAGTAAAGCCAATACTTCTGTATCATCACTGCGACACTCAATCCCTAAAGCCCCTTGTCCTACCGCGTGAAGGGAAATTTCTGGCTTTAATACTTGACCAATGCGATCGCTCATTCCCAATCTTTGCAATCCCGCCACCGCCAAAATTATCGCATCAAATTCGCCAGAATCTAGCTTTGCAAGTCTTGTAATTAGATTGCCCCGAATATCTTTAAATGTTAAATGGGGATAATGGTGGCGCAATTGAGCTAGGCGACGTAAGGAAGAAGTCCCAACTACCGCCCCAGGGGGTAAAGCATCAATTTGAAAATCGCGATATTTTTCATGAAATACTACCGCATCGGCGGGGTTTTCGCGTTCGGTGACAACGCCCAAAACTAAACCACCGGGTAAATTAGTGGGCAAATCTTTTAAGGAATGCACGGCAAAATCTATTTCTTGCTGCAACATCCCAACTTCAAGCTCTTTAGTAAATAAACCTTTGTCGCCAATTTTTGCTAGAGCTACATCTAAAATTTTGTCGCCTTGAGTTGCCATCGTGTGGACTTCAAAAGTGCGATCGGGATAAGCTTTTTGCAATTCTGCTTGCACCCAGTGTGTTTGCACCAAAGCTAATTGACTAGAACGCGAACCAATGCGAATTGTACGGGGAGGACTAGAAACAGTAGAAGTCATATAACAACGAATTTAATAAAAAATTTAATCACACGATCTAGCCTACCGCAGCGATCGCTTCTTGCTAATGTTACTAAACATCAATTTTTAA
>Ga0068628_1000195_pt1 | contig 17457 bp, 14 predicted proteins | sample InSIn2gowninarea_FD_77431 | JGI IMG/M metagenome (GOLD analysis project Ga0068628, IMG submission 77431) | Clean room microbial communities from NASA Spacecraft Assembly Facility at Jet Propulsion Laboratory, Pasadena, California, USA -... ... | reverse complement strand
GAAGTGCGATCTGGTTTGCTTACCAAATTGACATGATTTGCATATTGTATTTTCTGGAATGCTAATATCAGGAAGATCACGAACAACCTAGAATCTGCATGCTTTTCTTATTTGAGAGAAGCTTAGATGCCCCAATCTTCTATGCCATAGCTAGTGTTCATAATTTTTGCTTAGATAGCACTGTGGTTGTCCTCCCTTGAGTATGTATAAGTTATTTGGAGTTCTTATACCTTTGATAATGGTTTCTCCTATATCAAGCTCACGAACAACACATCCATTTGATCGAAGTACTACTTCATTTCCTTGATCACACATTTGACTGACACTCAACAGGTTATGCTCTAGACCATCAACATACATAACATTCCAAGCTTTAACTTTTTCTTTTAAGAGAACAGAGCCTTTACCTTTTATGATAGCAGGAGTGTCATTTCCATATGAGACCTTCATTTCCTTTTTAAGGCATTATATGAATGAAGTTTTTCTTTGTCACCTGTCATGTGTTTTGAGCATCCACTGTCAATGTACCACTCATTTTTTTGTCCTTCTGCATACAAGGCTATACCACATCTTTCTGTTTGTGGTTCTTTCTTTTTCCATATTTTGGGACTTAATAGAGTTTTCTCCTTCTGAGATGTTTGCCGAAATTTACTCCTATATTCAGATTTTTCATGACCGAAGTTGTTGCAGATAGTGCATTCTATTTCATTTTCAAAAAGAGAAAAGTTATTGTAGGACCTTTTCATGATCCCTGTCACATTCCTTCATGCTTCTCTAGTCATGATGGTCTTGTAAGCAACACATTAAGAAGCTTTGTGTCCAAAGTTATGACATTCAAAACATTGGCCATTAAAGAAGTTCCTGTGATTATCGAATCTACTGACCTATGTGATTGTAGTTTCTATTGATATTCATTCTTGAAGCAGATTGAGTATGATTTACCTAAGGTTGGTTGTAGTTTCTATTCATCCTTGAAGAAAATTTAGTATGATTTACATGGTGATCTACTTTATGCCTTTGCTGACGATTGTCAAATTGTTCACTACTCTTTGTTGCATCAAGATAGCTTTTAGTGGAGGTGGACGGCTTCTGTGCTTGAGATGCTTCTTTAGTATATCCAAGACCTGTCTTTATCAGAAGAGAACACTACACTTTGATAATTTCATTTAAGGTTTCTGATCCTTTAGCATATCTAAGATTGAGAGATTTTGTTTTCTCAATATCCTTTCTTAAACCCACAATTTCACATTCTAGTTTTTCATTGTGTTTTTCTCTTTCAGCAAGTTGGAATGTCAAAGTATCTATAATCATATTATTTTCTTTTAAACAGATTTTGAGTTTAGAGATTTCTTCATAAAAGTCATCTTCATCTAAAGCATCCAAGAAATCATCATCTTCAAAAGCCATCAAAAGTTTATATTCATTACTATTTTCACCTTCGTCACTAATTGATAAACCATCGCTATCTTCATGAGTATAGTATCTCTTCTTACTTACACTTTGTTTTCTATTCCATTTTTCAGATTCCTTACCTTTATCAAACTTATCTTTATGAGGAAATTTGGCAGCTTAATGACCGATTCTTCCACAAGAAAAAAATTTGAAAGGTAGCTTACCTCTGAATCTTCTGGAACCCCATTGAAAGTTCTTGACAAAGTTTGCTTCTTCTTCTCCTTTTGAAATATGTCCTGATTCATTGAGTTCTTCTTTTCTTGAAGCTTTAAATGTGGCTTCTCTCATATCTGATGGACCTCCTTTTCTCATCTCGAAAGAAGTTAAGATTCCGTGCAGCCGTGTCATAGTAATAATCTAAAGATCCTGGTTTTCTTCTATAGCAGATACTTTTGATTCAAACTTAGCAGACAAGGATCTTAAAACCTTTTCAACTAAAGTAACTTCTTTTATCTCTTCACCCAAATTCTTCATGCAATTAACAATCTCATCTATACATAAGAAGTAATTAGCTATACTTTCATCATTGTGCATTTTGAGAGTTTCATATTGAATTCTAAGAGTTTACAGTTTTGCACATTTTACCTGAGAGTCTCCTTCATAGCTTAGAACGATTTTGTCCCATGTTTCTTTGTCAGATTTGAGCTACATAACTTTGACAAATTCTGATTGTGATAGAATTCCCAATAATGTATTAACAACTTTGGCATTGGTTTCATATTGCTTTTTACCTGCTGCATCTGTAGGAATTGCTTATGGAAATGTATATCCTCCTTCCACGATATGCCAGACATCTGTTCCAAGAGATTGAAGATAGGTCGTGGTTCTTACCTTCCAATAAACGAAGTTGCTTCCATCAAAGATTGGCGGTCTGATGGATCCCTCTCTTTCTTGATTACTCATGATGATGGATCTTCCTTCAAGCGATCAAGCTTCTTCTGAAGAACCTGCATTGATATCAATTGTTGGAAATAATACTAAGAGGGGGGGTGAATCAGTATCAGCAAGTCAAACAATTTTTCATTTCCATAATCAGATTCATATATGCTACTTCAGTTAATGGAACTCATGTATATACGCAATTGTGCTTAAGGAAACTAGCGTATATCCTGCAAACTTATGATTCAGTTAATTCATCATATGTTGATCTTTAATCAGTGCATCAGAGCCACATAAACAGTAACTAGGTATAATAAAAACAGAACGGATAATTACACACATGAACACAATATATAAGGTGGAAACCTAATGTGGGTGGAAACCACCTTCTGCAATCGTCTCTATCTTCTTTTAATAATAAGAAACTTCTTTTTACAATTTTTGTACTGGTGCAGACTTATACCAATACGCAGGCTTCTACCTGCAGAAGGCTATAACTTTCTCTTGTTCTCGAGATTCTTCTGGAAGGGAGCTACTACCCCCTAGCTCTTGTACTACATAATATGTTTACTATTAGGTAGTTGTTGGCCTACAGAAGGCTACAACCTTCTCTTTTCTTCTAGGGACCATGTTTCATAAATTTTCAGACTAGATCCATCAATAAAATCATTCAATCATCAAATATATCTGCATCAACCAATCTCCTTTGCACCAACCACAACTGAATTGATCAACCACTTTGACAACCCTTCAATCTGATCTTTAAGAATGTTGTAACCAAAATATAGTAACCAGAACCCAAGCCAAAACCTAGAACACTGCAACAGCAAACAGAAGTAGCTAAAACATATTTTATAAGGTATGCACTACTTCCTTGTGTCGAACCTGCGTGTATACGCTCTTTTCTCAAGGAAAACCTGCATACAGATCTGCAAATCAAATTTAAGATGTATATGTTGTTTTGATGTGAAAAACAAGCGTGTATACGCACCTTTTCTAAAGTGAGCCTGTGTACAAATCTGTAAATGATGATTTAAACATTACAACAATTTCAGACTTCAGTTATACCTAGATCATCATATTTACAGACTACAACATGCGCTATTTATTCAGATAAATGATCAACCCACATAAAGATACTTCACTTCAAGCCTTAAAATCTTGACCCATCATTAGATCTTATCCTTGATCAAGCGCTAAGGTTCATCCTTGGTTCAGATCCAGCTATGCACCATAACCCAATAAACTGTACACTAGATCTTGCTCTTCATGAGATATTCAATACCTAAGTGCCTTGGCTAATGATCTTCCCCTCCTTTTATAGTCTTAGGCCTTACTCAATACCATGGACCAAAACCACTTAGGACCAATACCTTGGACCTAATACCTAAGGTCAATACCTCGAACTAGATACCTTGGACCAATACCATGGATCAAAATATCATGGACCAAATACCTTGGACCAAAACTTAGTTTTCCAAGATATACGCGCCTTGCATTCTGTGAAAGTGCATGTGTACGTATACGTGACTTATATATAGTGAACCTATGTATATATGCGAGTTGGCCAATGGTGAACCTGCATATGCCTCTCTTTCTTCATTATGATCTGAACTTTGTGTTGTTAACGTGCTGAAGTGTGATCTGTCATATGAGTGAGTTGCCATCAAGGAAAACACCTATGTCATAATGCCAACAGTCATAATGTCAACAGTCACAATGGACCTATTCGTTACATTTCAAATCATGATCCATCTCATTGCAAAGCTAACCCCTCCATCCCCTTTGTTGTCTTACACAATTTGATATTTTTATCAATGCATTATAATTGCAATATTTTTTAAACATCCCCACCCCTAACTTGATATATAAGGCTTTAAGAATTGATAGATGATTACAATTTAGATGTGATTTCTAAACTAAAAAATAATAAAAATAATTATTAATAATTGCAATTTAGAGGTGATATATTCCATATATATGTCACATTGAAAATTCTCCAATACAATTTTAAGATATAAAAATAAAAATTCATAAAAGACATGCAATGTTCATATTTACAAGTCCAAATAAAATAAAACATATTATTACACCTAAATATCAGACTTGTACATATTTCATATAATTGTTGTCCAATACATCTTCAAATATTTTGCTTATTCAAAACATACGTTTATTTATCCAATCTAATACCATTGTTTTCAATACCATTTTCAAATATTCCACTCTATAATAAACCTTAAACCCTATATTTATTTGTTAGATTTTCACAATATTCATTGTACATATTCAAAAACTTACTTTGGGAGTTATGCACTTTTTATGTTTTCATGTTGTCATGTTAAAATAGCTATTTTCTAAGGATAAATTTAAAAAAATAATAATGATGATAATTTAAGAATATTTGATATTTAATTTATGGATTTATAATAAATTAATAAAATAAAATATATTGAGGCATTATACTTTAATAATAAAATAAAATATATTGAAGCATTACACCATTATGTATGAAAATTAAAAGAAATTATACAATTCACTTTTCACATTGTTTTTAAAACATTTTATTCTCAAGAAATGTTCATTGCAAATTATAGTTGTTTTCAAGAGTAATTAAAGAATCTGAAAATTGAATTAGTTGAATTAGATAGATCCCATAAGTAATGCCAAAACTTCATTTGTATTATAATTTATGAGAGTGAAATGTATATATTGTAGATTTAGTAAAGTAAAATACAAGGCAAGGTGAACTTTTAGTTATTCAATTCAATGTGAAATTGTAATTCAGAGCCCTAAGCACCAGAATAACAACAGAATTTTGAAGGTTAAACTATTTTCAGAAAACCTGTATCTAAACATTTGGATTTATATCACATACACCCATTGGCCTTTCAAAAAAATTATCAAAAGATTTGAAGTAATGGAGGTTGCTCATCAACATTTTTTCTTGTATCTCAGTTATTCCCAATGCCTTGAACATGAACATTAATCCCAGTTGATTTCAATTTAAGAAGCTGAAAGGTGGAAAAATTTCCTCCCAGTTGATGGTATTGAAAAATGCGATTATGGGGCAGACATCAATAGATATTGATTATCAATGCCCAAAGGGAAGAGGGAGCTACAATGAGACAATGGTGAGTAAAGAATGCAACACAATAAAATGAAATTACAAAAAAATTCATACCATAAAAGATAATAAAAATGAATGACAGATAGTATCAACTAGAGACCCTTACCAATTTAATTGTGCTGGAAAATTCTAGCCCAACTAGCTAAGTACAGAACCAATAACAAAAGAGCGCACCTTAAGATCTTGACATTAAAAAAATGCAATTGAGGAACTATGCTACTCTTTTCTGTATGATTCTTCTTAGCAGAGTTGAACCCATCCTCGAACATCTTAGAATGCTGGCAAGATTCCATGTTCCTTAAAGGCAATTTGAACGATCTTCTTTAACATGTGTAGTAAAGAGAAGCAATTCATAGTGTTAGACAAATGTTATGGAAGTGCTAAGTATAGCAATGCATAACAAATTCAACAGTGTCCTGCAAACTCAAAATGTCTCTCATTTAATAAATTCTGCTACATTAGATTGAAATACTTGACAGTGTGTCATTTAACCTTCGAAGGTAGAGGAAAACCTAGAATTTATCTTAATTATTCGCACTGATTCTTCACATACATCATTTGCAGATTACATCTCATTGATCCAATTTTAATTGTTGACTAAATGGATGAAAATGTGTTTGCTAGACATCTCGTAAATGGTAATATTATCAATCAGCCACATATAATAAATTATAAATCATCTGTAAATTCTGAATAAATCTGACAAACTGAATGCTGCCAGTATATCTGTTAGTATTTCCTTTAAATTACCTCGGAACGTAATTTAAGAACAGGCAAAGTTAAAATTTCATCTGATTATTTCTTGTTCATCATTAACTGAACTCATTACCAAAATTTACTGGGGAAGTGAAAAATAAAAAAATGAAACATGATTGAAATTTCAACTTAATTTGATTTACATGGTCGTGGTAACCTGTATTATCTAGTAAGAAAGGTATTGCAAAACACACAGAGAAGAAAAAAAATAAAATTGAGAACATCGATGAAATAGTAAAGATGGGTATGTTTAAATCAGAGGTAACTGCAAATATTCTAATTAGCTGCACATAGAGTATGAAAAAAAATTATGTTATGCAAGCAAAAATATGGCAAGAATCCAGCGGGAACCCAGATGGAGGAGTCGCAACAACTCCAAAATCCATCAAAGTTTCATAGAAAAGTACAGGCACAGGATGGCTATCGGACAAAGCAAAAATGCCAGAACTTGAGCCGATTTGAAATGCAAAGAAATACAGGATAAGAACTAATAATAGATGCCAGTAATCATAAGCAAGATATAATGACCAGATAGAACCAATGAGCGTGAACCGATGTGTTTGGCAACATAGGGAAATCATGATTGATGAGGAAGACAATTCCATGAGAGCAGAGGAATACAGAGTGTAATGGCTCATCAGTCAAACAACCCAATAACATATATTAGTAATTGGAGGCAAGAGATAATTGCTGGATACAAGAAGCATAAACAATTTCCCCAAAAATTCATGATTTGTTTGGAGACACAGGACAAGGATTATTGATGACGCCACAGTCCCATGAGAGCCAAGGATTAAAACCATGGACATGACCTCGCAACAGGTATACAACACAAAATGTCCATATTGTCTGTCCTGGCAGGACATGGGAAGCTCTCAATTTAGTGTCTGCTTATTTAAGAAGTGAGTCAGTTCAGTGCAGTCAATATTTTTTAATGTTAGAATTGTAGCCACATGAGTCAGAGTAGTACATAGTAGTTACTCTGATTAATATCAATCAATATCCTATCAGAATGCACACCTGACCACAATTGCAGGATGGGACAGTGTACCATATTACAGAAAAAAAATATACAGGACATAAAAATATAGATAGAAGTTCCTTACAGCTAATGAACAAGATAAATCATTCAAGCATTACCTGCACCATTGAGCATCCCCTCATCATCATTCCATGTGTAGAAGCATGGAGGCCTTTTTATAGATGTGAATCAGATACTTGCTAACAGCCCTAACGTATCATTTTTGGAAGAGTCTTTGAAGTTCCAAAGACTTGCCAAAACCACTTTAAAGCTTATCACGCAGCTGAAGAAATGGATCATCGTCTCATAAATGGATAAATCTGTCGTTGTGTGATAACAAAAACAATAAAACCAAATCTTGGTTCACAACTTCCAATTCAACGTGCCCAAAAATGGGTATCCACTTAAAAATTCTTCGATGGCCATGCTAATTTGCAGCGTATAAATTATCTGTAAAAAAAGCGAGAGAATGCATACGTTGTGTTTACTCATTGAAGCGCCTTGTTTCTGCAGAGGACAGAGACATCGCTTCTTTGTGGAATGCCCGTTAGAATTCATTGAACTGCAAGACGATTCCATTACAAATAACCAGACAAAACACAATGTATGACAAACAATCAATGTGCTTAAATTTAAATTTGCAAAACAAAAGAAATCAATAGTTCCTCAAAGAATGGATTGGGATGTCTGGTTTTGCAAAACTTAAACAAAACTAAACTAAACAAAACAGTTGTTGTAGATGAATTCCAAGATGTGTGGTTAGTTAAAAAAAAACAAAACATTAGTTCCAGATAAATCTTCTGTCAAGTATGTTGGAGTCACTATTGACTATTGCCTTTACAGCAGCTAATGTTAGTAAACAGACACATCGCTAGATTTAAGCACATGCTACCACTGAACCAAGTATGTTGGAGTGACGAAATGCTACCACTGAACCAAGTATGTTGGAGTGACCAAACGGTGTTAGTAAACAACACATAGCTAGATTTAAGCACATGCCACAAACACCGGAGGATTGACCTTCTACATTGCCATTAACGGAAGCCAACAATCCGCCACCCCAACACGAGCCCAGTGTGTTTCTAAACCTGAATCACTATTGCGTTACACCAAAATGGGCATGTATTAGTAAACAGACACATCGCTAGATTTAAGCACATGCCACAAAACACAGTGGAACGTTGACCTTCTACACAGGGTTGACCTTCTACACAGCCATTAACTAGGAGCCAACAAAATATCAGAAGCCCCTAGTATCCTCTTAGCTTTCTCTTTGACCTTAGACAAACCAAGTCAATTGATGACAAGAAGAATTGATAGGTGATAGATTTAGGCCAATGGTCATATAGAGAAACTAGATGTGGCATCTTGTGTTTCTTGTTTCAAAAACCAAACATTAATATTTAATAATAATTTTCTAGGGCAATTATTGTTGGAAAACTTAATGTGTGAGGGTAATATTCCTTTGGTAAAAACTTTTCTTTGAGGATTTTTTTTTCAAATTTCACTATGTCAACCTATGCTTTTATTTATTTTTATTAATTCAGGTTTAATATTAAATTTATTGAAAAAAAAATTATATTAAAAAGATTGAATTAGCTTAGTATTAGAGTAAAATATAAAATTGTTTTGATTACATTTTTTTAAAGCAAAAGAAATAAATTAATAATCCAAAATCTAAAAGACATTTAACATTGGATAAGAGTGTCAGTTTGACCCATTAAACTATTAACTTTTTAAAAATAACTTAAATTTTTTTTAAAATAAAAATAATAATTAATCTATATTTACAAATGACTATTCTCATTACATATAAAAACAATAATTATAATACATTTTACCACTTTAAAAATAATATAAATTAATATTTATTCAATTATAATTTATTAAAATTTGATATTAACTTATAATATATTGTGGATTTATATAAAGAGATCAGATGATGTTTAGGGTATAGTTAACAAGGTAAGGGTTTTGGACCCTTGAGTTTGAGGTCATTGATATGGAATGATTATGGTTACAAGTCTAAGCATAGTTTGAGAAAGGTTACCGCAATCATCACTCTCTAATTCAAATGAGAGAAAACGCTTTAGCAAGAAACATTTTAGGAGGATTTTCTAACAAGGTTTATCTACCATGATTCTCTTATTTGGATTTTTCCGCTAATCTTATTGTGGCGTGCTTTTTTTGGAGGCTAGCCATCATGGAAGAACACATTGTGGACTATAGGGCACATAGCCCTTATCAAGTCCAAATATTTTGACCACTCCACTCTAAGTCTCGAGGGACACTTGCCAATCTCAAGTCTAATCTAGACGAGAGTGTTAATAACCATATTAACTCTAGGAAAAATATTGAGGTGGTGATCCCTTTGCTCTATACTGAGACAGATCTCCAAATAGACCATATAGTACATACATCATTTTTAAGCTTCGAGTGCCTTTCTCCACTACCATAGGAAATTGACTATCTAGATCCTTCGGAGTAGAATAGGAAGAAGTTATCCTAGGAGGTCATTCAAAGAGTGGAATCCAAGCAATGGAGTAAAAGGTTCATTCGTGCTAAAAAACAAAGGTGAAAATGGTGTTAGGGTTGGATGTGTGGATTGAGGAGGTCTTAGACATCTTAGGAAAGACTATAGTGGAGTGCTTCTATGGTAAGATTATCTAGCTAGAATCCCTTAATATATGGATTGAGGATAATTAGGTTTCTTTAATGGATATATGCTTTAGTGGCCCATGTTTTAACTAGAGGATGGATGTGTTTTCTTCCACATTTAGACTTAGGCGCAGATAACCTTTCAAGTAAAATTCAAAGTTGGGGGCCATTAGGTCTTGTGGTACAAAGATGAAGCATAAACTTTGACTCGTCAAAGGAACCAATTTTCCACACAAACAATATGGAACATTTTATTTGGGCTCCCTCTAGTTTCTTGGTGAAAATAAATCTCGAGTTCAATAGGAAATAAGATCAACAAATTTGTGGAGTTAAAGCCAAATTGGGACTCAAAAAATGATAGAATATGGGCATGGACTTAGGTTGAGGTGGACCTGCAAGATGGTTTGTTGGAAGAAATAGAATTGGTCTGTGGATGTAACACCCTCAAGATGACCCCTTGTATATGTTTGTAGATACTTTTATTAGGTTGGTGAACTAAGTTGTGTTGAACCTATGTGCCATGTATATATATGTGCATATTTTTTTCGGGTCCATGTGCCTATGCTTATACATCTTGAAGCTAGAATGCTTGTGTGATTAAGGCCAATGAGATTTTATGTAAAAATGCTAGTGAGACTAGCTATGAATATATGTAATCATGCCCATGTTATAAGAAAATACACCATGGATGCAAAACACGAGATGAAAAGAGTAGGAGGGGGTATGTGATGCAGGAGAATTCAACCCAAGAGAAAATTATTGTAATTAAGTAGACATAGGGGGTCGTGTATTTTAAGGAAGTTGGATTCCTAAGTAATGAATTAATGTAATATTAGGCTTTTGAGTGCATAGAATAGGAATTAAATTAGATAATGTGAGGATGTTGTATATGCTCTCAAATAAATATGAACATGAGTGGATAATAAAGACAAAAGAGTTAAAAGTCAATTAGGACTCTTAAAACAGTTCCATGATTCGAGGAACTAGAGAGAGCAGTTAGGAATAAATTCAAGTAGAACTGGACATAGAAGATTTAGGAATCAGTTCAGTAGATTTAGGAGGGGAACCAGCATTAGTTCAACAGATCTTTTTGGTATAAATGTAAGCCTACGGGTAGAGTAGAAGGAGGTGGCCACGATATTGAAGAACAGGCATGTGAGAGACAAAAAGTCTCGAATGTAATTAGTTGTTCATATTTATATACAAAGGTTCATTTTGGTACCGTGTAAATGTGTGAAATAAATGTGTAATGATTGATTATGCTTGAATTCATAGGTTCTGTAACAGAGGTTGCAGGCAGAGTTCTGAAGAAATACGCAGAGGAGAAGAATGATTCAGAGGAATCGTAAGAGATCATTGATTCCACTTGGATGATGAGAGTGAAGCTCTGAAGAGAAGGCGATGTAAGAATTAGCAGAAGAAAAGCTCAAGAAGAGTGCACAGTGAAATAGCAGAAGACCTCAAACCTTTGAAGAAACCCGAACCACAGAGGGAAATTGAAGAAATAGCATAAAAACATAAGTAAACAGAGTAGCAGAGAAGTGAAGTATGGTTGGACAACAACTGTTGGATCTTTAAGATCAATGGTCGAGATCAAATCGGAACCAAAAGGTCCCATCGCAATCATCAAAAGGGAAGAATGAACCTTGGGCAAAAGAAAGAGCGGTTTGTGATTTGGTAGCTGGACCCGAAACCTTATCAAACGTAACCGATAATCTTATCGGGTCCGTAAGGTATATTGGATTGGCGGTTTCAAGTGGAAGAGGTCAGACAGTGGATATGTTGATACACTAATAGCAATAAAGCATCGGTCAATGATCAGAGGTCAGGGCGATCAGAGAAGTGATGTAGAATGGTTGGAAGGTGTGGACCCGATGGAGTTATAGCAGTGAGTATATGATATTTGAGATCCGGCCAAGGGGTCATAGCAAGGTTTTCTCATGTATTTCCTGTATTGCGTTAAAGTGTTGTGCCAATTCTTTTAAGGCTTAAGCATTACTTAAACGCTTATGATAGTCTCATATCAATGGCAGAAGTGGTGATGAGGCATGTATGTGTTATGCCCCATGGAGGAGCCGATATCTGATTGCAATAAAGGTGAAACCTCGGTAAGTGTGCAAAGGTCGTATAAAGACAAAAGGATATGTTTTGTGGGGTTTTCCTTTGTAAATGGTTTATAAAGGGAAATAGTGCCAAGAGAAGGTTTTTACATGTTAAAATATATTAACCAAGGTTTAAAGAGGGAAAGGTTATATATATGTGCGGGTTAAGGGATAATGAAGGTTATGAAAAGTCCATTTGTGAACGAGAACAAGGAGAAATTCTGGGAGAGAGTGAAGATGAAGACTTGAAGATTGAAACTTCAAGTGAGGCCAAAGGGTCACATGGTTTTAAATCTGACAATTTGTGTATGTTTGTAGGTGAAACATGTAAAGAAGGATAATTTGTTGATATTGTCATAAAGGAGAAATAAGACAAGCATAATCTAAATTCTGTTCTGGAAGAAGATGAGATAGATAGGTCTCATATATAGTTGGGGAGAGATATCAAGCAACCAAGTGAAGGGCTTGAAGAGATTGAAGAGGGTACCATCGAATAATTTCTGAGTCATAAAGAGAACTTGGAACAACAAGGAGATATGATGGCTGAAGCATCCAATGAGACCACGAGGTCTTATGTTTTTAAAACTGATAGTTTGTGTATGATGGCAAGTATTGCAGGAGAAAAGAAACCTATTGAAGATATCTTCAGAGTAGATGAAGATTTAGAAGTAAAAGGTGACAAAGAAAACTTCTTTGAAGAAGAAGAATTTGACTGCATATAGAAGAAAAAGTCTATGGATGAGTCTAAAGAAGATGTCATAGAGATGAAGAATCAGGATCTTATTTTGATGAAGAATGAAAGAATAATGTCTCAGAAAGGTAATCAAATGAGTTTGATTAATGTTATTGATGAAAAACAAATACAATCTTGAGAATGTTAACACAGATGGTGAGACAAGGATAGCTCTTGGAGGAGGTAAAAAACAAGAGATTAAAGGCAAACTTGGAGAAGAGACTATGTTAGCTGAAAACATAGTAAAGGATCATCAATTCACCATGATGATAGGCACTGTGGAAATAGCCATGGAAGTTGTTGAGACAATCAGGAAAAAAGAAGGACATCTACTCAGGGATGTTAAGAAGGAAGAAACCTATGCAAAGGATTTAACCTTGGGAGAAAGAACACTAACAAAGGAGTGTTTTACATAGGATGAGAAATCTGTTGAAGCTGTCAAAAGTATGAAAGAGTATCTTTCAAAAGATAAAAACTTTGAAGTAAAGGAGGATGGAGAATGTCTCTTAAATGAAAGAAGCAGTGATTTATTGCAACAAAAATAACTTAGAAATGCATGGATGTGTGAAGATGTGACAACGCAGGAACAAGTTCTTGTCAAAAAAGGAGATGAAATTCAGTTTGAAGAGCTGATATGTGATGCAACAGTTGAGACTGTTTAACCTTATGATTTCCAAAATAATAGTTTGTGTATAAATGCAAGAAACGTAAGTGATGATGAAATACTTATGAAGTGTCACAAAGAAATTGCATTGCTGGAATATTTGCTGAGAAATTCAGAGTATGAAGTATGATTAAAAGGGAAGGAGTTCACTATGGTGGACAAGAGAAAGAAGACATTATAGAGTTTGAGAATTCAAAACAACATACTAATGTGCTGACAGAGGAGAAAGAAACAGAGGAGCAAAGTGAATTGATGCCAAAGGAAGGTAAGGAACAAAAGCAGTATGTTTTTTTATTTTAACAAGTGTTTTATGAATGCAGGTTTTGTTGCAGATTCTAGAGGAAATTTGGCACATATGAGCAACCAAATAAAGATGAAAGAAGAAGAATTTGTGGAAGAATTTAATCCATGGAACAGAGATGCTCAATTGCTGGAGAGAATGTTGGAAAGTCATGATTTAGTGCAGACATAAATAATCATGAAAGAGGGTAAGGATGATAGGGAGGCAGTAAGCATAGCAAAAGATGGAGCAAGAGCAAAAGTGGAAGAAAAAGTAGACCAGTAACTACAAAGTGAAAGTAACCAACAACAGTTTGAAGAGTTAGTGGATAGCAGAAACAACTTGAAACAAAGAGAAAGAGACAGAAGTAAGTGGCAAAGTATGGACTAGTCCAAGGATAAACTGGAGACAGAGATTGAAGAATTGTGGCAGATAATGATGAAAGAGACCACACAGAGAAAGTTGATGACAATAGGAAGGAATATCAATCAGAGTATAAACCTAATTGACAAGGAGAGTAAGATAAAGAAATGGACAATAGACATGCAGCAGCAACAAAAGAGTAAGGCATTTGGACAATTACAAAACAAAGTGTCGGATCCAGGAAGACAAAGATCAAAAGACACATGATTAGGAGATCATGAATATTTTCTACTTTGGGAGTCTGATGCAAGTGTTTGGTCAATTTAGTGTCCTAAATTTCTCTACATAAATTATCAATCTAGGTATTGTAAACTGATGAAGTGTAGTGCACTATTTGTCCTAGATAACCCTTCTTACTTTGTTGTTTTTGTGTTTTGGGGGTTTTGGTCTTTTAATTCATAACGATTTACAATGTAATTATCAAAAAATTAAATCTAACTTTTGTAAAGACTGCTCAAAATCTAAAAAAAATGAAAACAGAGCTAAGAAAGAGTTGGAAGAAAAGCTTAAGCAAGAAATGAAAACAAAGTTTCTATTCTTGTTTTACCATTATTTCCAAATCATGAATTAAAACTGAAAGTGAAATTTACAACTGATGTCTAACTAATTAGAGAAATAAAACTAAATGAAATATTTAGTTACTCTGCCTCTCAATTTTGGGAGAAAGTCTCCTTGGGATGATATTTGAGGAATTTTGTACTTCGTTAGTCTAAAAGAAAACAAATATAGAGATGCAGCAATAACTCATTGCATAAATGAAATGTTCAACCACTTAGTTAAGAACGAATTATCAACTTGAAGGGTTTTTCATAAACATTCATTAACACCATGAGTGAGTAAAATAAAATGGCAAAGATAGTAAATGGCATTGATCAATCTAATTGAGAATTTAAACTAGCAAAACAATAAATGAAGTAAACTAGATTACATTATTGAGTTTCATCTTCTAAACTAGTGATAAACTAAAAAGAGATCAAGCAAATGGAAGCTACTTCTAAATTATGAACACTATTAATAAGAAAATGATGGAAATTGCATTATAAACATTGTTAGTAAGAAAATGATTATAAACACTGACAAAGAAAATGATGAATTTATAGTTAACAAGAAGAAGAAAAAAAAATGAAATGAAACCTTCTTCAGTGCAAGGGCCCTCTGCAACTTATTAGGCTATGCTTGCTCAATCAACTCCAAGAAAACTCCTTTAGGTTTTCATAAAACATGCGGTCTTCATATTAACACCAGGATACAAATGCCCAAAAATTATAGAGTTTAGACCTTCAATTTCATAATAAAACTATCACTATTACCACTAACTTCTTCGGTCCTTTACACAGGTATTTACAAGAAAAACCATACAATTGTGTGTGGAGAAAAACATGTTATAGCCAAACACGTAGAAGACAAATATGTAGAATTTCTTCCATGACTATTGGAGACATAAATCCAGGACATGGTGGCTGTTGGATTTGGTTGCATAGGTGGTTGTTGAAGTTCGTAGGTATAGGTAGTTGTTCTGAATAATGCTTCCCATCACTGTGAAACGTGTTAATTAACCACAAAACAGAGTCCTGTTACCTTCGGTGTCTACGTTTTACTTATCCATTGACCGTAGTCTTATGCCATCTTCTTTGTTGACCTGGGCTAAGTGAATAGGATAGGGTCCATGTCACGACGATTTCCAAGCTACCCATGTAGCTAGTTTCTCCTTCTGACACCTGGAACCTGTTAGAGCATGAAGGTAGCTACGGAATAGCCGATTAGCTGCAGAATAGGCTGCATTCTGTAGCTAATATACAAAAATTTATTCAAACAACAAAACATAAAACCATAACATGTAAATCACTAAATGTCCTCCTTAAGACAGTATATACCAGTCATTGGTGATGAGAATGCATCTTTCTCATGGAAAAACAAAGAAAAGGAATAAGAAGGGAAAGAGTAATTTTGAGGCTCAATATACCCCCACTGAAAAATCATTGCATGTCCACATGCAATTTTGCCAAAGATGTGAACTCTTTTTTTCTATTGCATCTGCTAAGATACCTCTACCAATACATCTAACTTCTTTCTCTTGCTCTTCTTTGAAGTGACAACCATCCTTGGTTTCTTCATGAGAAGTCTATATTTATGGTTGATCACTGTCTTGCTCAAGTTTCTATTCTTCCTCTTCAACTTCCTATTTTTCTTGTACCATAGACCTAGGAGCAGTATGGTATTGTCATGAATGGCTTTATCCAATTTGCTTTGTTCCTTTAGGGCTTCATTTTATTTCTTAATATGCTTGTTTAATATCTCCAACTCATAGATTTCTTGTTTGAGTGAGTCAGTCAGAGGTTCTTGTGGATTGACAAGTTGTTCTAGATTGGCTAAGGAACCTGGATCGCTTGAGGCATTTTTCTTTTCTATTGATTATATGTAATCATAAATTTCCTGTTGTATTAGATCTATGCCTCGGGATCCTCTTCTGGGGCTACCTTCAAAATACTGTCTAGGAGAGTTTTTAGGACTGTATGTAAATGGAATTTTTTCGGGAGATGATATTGGGGTTTCTCCTTCTAGATTGATGAACTATGTTTCCTTTGATGATACCTTCTTTAGCATTCCTTTGAGGCTAGAGCTTCTTCTAAGGGGTTTTATGTTCTCCTCCTTTGCACCCTTTTTCTCTTTTCTTATATTTTCTTTCCCCTTGATTTGTCTCTTAGTCTCTGTCAATTTTCCAGAGATTGGTTGTTCATCATCTATTTGTAATGGAGATTCAGGTGTGTTCTTAGTAATTCCACCAGATTTATGTTTTATCTTCTTCCTCTGCTTGATTTGCTTTCTGATCTCTGTTAATTTTTCAGAGATTGGTTCTTCTTCATCATTTTTCTGTACTAGAGGCTCAGGGTTGCTTTGAATAGTGAGATTTGTCTTCTTTCTCCTACTCTTTCTGACACTATCTTTTTAAGTATATTCTGGTGTCTCTTGGAAATGGTTTCTTATCAGAAATTTTTCCCAGACGTCCCCTATTTTCTTTAGATGATATTCAACCAGGATTCTGATCAATCCGTGATGGTACATGGTTGTCTCCAGAAATTATATTTCCTTCTGTACATTTGAGGCCATTCTTCTTAGACTGTTTAGAAGGAAGAAAAGGGAGGTTGATGTTTTCATTGTCTAAAAATTTCATCAATAAATGTATATGATAAACATACATACATCTAAATCTTCCCTCTTGGGTAATAAATTTTTGTAATATCAAAAGCATTCCTCTCCATTTATTTTTGAGTGTTGAAATAGGAATTCCTTTTCTAAACACAGTGACATCCATACCTGGGTTCCTAAGGATTACCTTCCAAGATTCACTGTAAATTCTT
>Ga0068628_1000192_pt1:0-15000 | contig 17529 bp, 14 predicted proteins | sample InSIn2gowninarea_FD_77431 | JGI IMG/M metagenome (GOLD analysis project Ga0068628, IMG submission 77431) | Clean room microbial communities from NASA Spacecraft Assembly Facility at Jet Propulsion Laboratory, Pasadena, California, USA -... ... | reverse complement strand
CCTAGATTGAAGTAGCCTTTCGTCGCCCTACCAAACGAAAGAAGTCACTATCAAAGAGCTCGCCCTACTGAAGTACCAAAAAAGGTGCGCTCCGCAGGTTGGTTCTTCGGTTTCCTTTAGAATGAAAGTCGCTATGAAGCCCCTACTACTTACTTTGTTTGATTCAAAAGGCGAACAGCCCCCCAACTAGTCGTATGGGGGGGGGGTGCTTGTGGTAAGCTGCCTTGGATATGAGGAATTCCTAAAAAAAAAGGCAAAGTCCGGTATTTGACGAAGATCTTTCTATCAATAGATAGGATTTAGTGTTCGATATAGGGGATAGGATCCATCTGCTCTTTCTCTCTCCATTTTTTTTTAGAGAGAGCGGATATAACGATATAAAAAAGAATCGGGAGATGATAAAGGATTACATAGACATCTAAGGGGATGTCTATTCTATTCCTCTTTTTTTAGAGAAAAAAAAGATATCTCGTTTATCTATCTTTTGTCTATCTATCATTGATTCTATCTATGAATCAAGTCGAAAGACTTCGTTTTTTGGTTCCCCGAAGCCCCGAATGGATTGGATCGTTTCTGCCAACAAAATGAACGCGGAGCCCGTTCCGAATGCTTCTCCGATCCGGAAGTTCTCGCGAAGAGAATAAGATGCTGCTCCCCCTCCCTCTGTCTTTTCTCGCTTTGCTAATCTTCCCCTCTAACGCGGGCCGGGCGCGGGAGGAAGAAACCTAAGAGAAGAGCGTCTTCTCTTAGGTCCTTTTTTCTTTTTTTAGTGCAACACAGGAAAGCGCCCTCTTTTTGTCATCCCTGCAGCTTTCCAGATTTTGTATTGAACGCATGGCGTAGCTAGGACCTTCAAATCATGTTTGAGCCTATGTTCAAACCAAACCCACCCCCTTATTTGAATAAGGCTGGAAAGAATGCCCGCCAAGTTCAGAAAAGGGAATGCTTCTCCCAACCATTAAAGGAAAGGCTCGACGAAGGGAGGGAGATGCGGCGGGGGAAGGAAAACGCTTTCGGAGATCGAGATTTTATTTGTTTTTCATCGAAAACGAAGAAGGCCGAGGATGGCCTACGGTGCGTGTTATCTGAAGGGAACACGCTTTTTCGACCGCGGTGGTATGATTGCCGGGCTCTCTCCTCGTTCCGCCCGCTGGCCTATTGGGATAGCAGCCTTCGGGCTTTGCCAGCCCTTATTTTCTAATAAAGAATTCCGACTCGGCCCGGGAAAGCGCTGGCAACAACAGAAAGGAAGGGGTCCATGTAGCTGCTGCGCCCGCCCCCTTCTTAGTCAATGGGGCAGCAGGTTCGGCATCTACTAGAAAATAGAGAATCCACTTCAGATAACCACGCCTCTGCTAGGCAGCGTGTGGAATAGCCGAGAGCGGACCTTTTTGGATATATAATCCAAGTCGAGAGTGGAGTTACGGGAACAGCCGTCTGATGGAAAACGACTTTCACGTTCGGTTCAGAGAGCACTTTTTTCGTTGAGAATTCCTCGTTCCCTTTCGTGTGAATTCCCCAGCGGCGAATTAAAAACTTGTGGGGCCCTATCTATTCCATCTCTCGAGCCCCGAAGAAAACCCCCCTCCCCTTCGGACTCCATATCTCTTTTGACTCTATATATGTGGGCACCTGATATCTATGAGGGTTCGCCCACCCCGGTTACAGCATTCCTTTCTATTGCGCCTAAAATCTCTATTTCTGCTAATATTTCACGTGTTTCTATTTATGGTTCCTATGGAGCTACATTGCAACAAATCTTCTTTTTCTGCAGCATTGCTTCTATGATCTTAGGAGCACTGGCCGCCATGGCCCAAACGAAAGTAAAAAGACCTCTAGCTCATAGTTCAATTGGACATGTAGGTTATATTCGTACTGGTTTCTCATGTGGAACCATAGAAGGAATTCAATCACTACTAATTGGTATCTTTATTTATGCATTAATGACGATAGATGCATTCGCTATAGTTTTAGCATTACGGCAAACCCGTGTCAAATATATAGCGGATTTGGGCGCTCTAGCCAAAACGAATCCTATTTCGGCTATTACCTTCTCCATTACTATGTTCTCATACGCAGGAATACCCCCGTTAGCCGGCTTTTGTAGCAAATTCTATTTGTTCTTCGCCGCTTTGGGTTGTGGGGCTTACTTCCTAGCCCCAGTGGGAGTAGTGACTAGCGTTATAGGTCGTTGGGCGGCCGGAAGGTTGCCACGAGTAAGTCAGTTTGGGGACCGAAGGCAGTTCTCCGTGCACCGGACACGTAGCTTACCGAATCAGTTGCGACACGGATGGGAATGCATGCTACGAAAGATAGGATCGAGTCTGATACATCAACCGTCTACTCAATATCCTTGTACGAGTCCACAATCACTACACGAGATGAACCTTGGTTTGGTGAATTGAAGTTGGCCTTAGGTGTAATAGGACTCCCAGTTACTGCGCGCGATCGTATACTGAGGTGCTCCCCGCCGGTTGTTGGAACGACGCGAGCCGGGCCGGGCCTCGATTCAGAAAGATGAAGAGCCCAAAAGTATAAATAGGGGGTTACAAATTATCCATCTCATTGGGGGCGGAAAACGAAAAGACATCTCGATGTGATACAGCCTTTTCTATTTTAGTTGGGAAAGAACGGCGAAGCCCATCCGAACCGTCCAATGAAGAATAAGAGGAGAGCAAAGCGCCAATGGCGCGCGAAGCGCATGCGGAACGGGCACGGAGAAAAATAAGTGTGGAGAAGAAGCAGCCGAGCTCATTCCCTTCGCTTCCTGGGCCCAAAGCAGTGCAGTCTTTCCTGGCCAAATCAAGGATTTGGGGCTTCTTGCTACGCTACTTAACTATAGAAATCTATTTTTTTTAGTAATATATATGAATAGAAAGATAGATCCATCCATCTATCCTATCCGATTTCCATTTGGATATCTAAAAAAGAATCGATTTCATTCAACGTTTGATTCAAAGAACTGCGCTTAGCCCCCCCGCTCATGAAACGGCTCTGCTGCAATGGATGGCAGAGGGTCCGTAGTACCCCAAGCACTGGAGTGATCCAGTAGCCGGGAAGGGGCCTAGAAGTGCCTACTACTACACCACACTACACTTGGCTCTACACCTACACATTTACAGAGCTAACCCCCGTCCAGTCCCTGGCAGAGCTAAGAGGGCTTCCATCCTTATTCCTTATCCCCATCTTCGCCCAGGCTAACGGGGCCTTACTTCTTCAGGGGGGAGAGTGGAGCCTCAAGAAGCACTGTTGAGAGGAAAATCCTTGGCCCCTCTTCATTCTCTACAGGGTTCCAAACCTTTCTTCAACATAGGTGACAACGAGCGAAGCAGAGATGGAAGAGATCGAACACGGGAATAAGAAGCAAGCTCGCCTTCCTTTTTGATTTTTTTGATAGAGGGGGATGGAGAAAGTGGACAAAACAGACTAGCATTTCTCATCGAACAAATACGGGAAAAGAATCATATTGAAAACGTTCCTAACCAACCAGCCCCTTCCTTCGTAGAGCCGTGTATTGTAAGTGATCCGAACCTGCCCGGAGCGAGCCCCCCATAGAGGCAAGTGAAGTTGGTGAGCCGTATGATGGGCAACTATCTCCTGCGGTTCGGAGAGGACTCAGCTGTTAGTTAGTACCCCCTTGGTTTCGGGGTGGACCCTTTCACTCTATTTTATTATATACGCTTAGCGAAAAGAATGTTTTTTGATACACCTAGGACATGGATTCTATATGAACCAATGGATCGTGACAAGTCGTTACTACTAGCAATGACTTCCTCTTTCATTACTTCATTCTTTTCATATCCCTCTCCCTTGTTCTCAGTTACTCATCAAATGGCACTCAGTTTATATCTTTAAGTTCGATCATCGACAAGGTTCAAAGAAAGGGTGGGCCATTGATAAAGAATCGATTCCAAACCACAATGCTAGCGGATGGCGGGCCTCCGTCTGAGACTCTACCCTGCCCGTTGGATGGATGGTGCTTCTTTGTCCCTCCCTTTCTGAGAGGTGATCCGCCAATCCTTTTTCAACCTAAAGGTTGATTTCAAAACCGGGACGAAGTTTGGTCAAAATGTAGTCGTTGAAGCCTTTCTGCAACATCTTCTGTCTATGGCCACGCTACGAGTCCGCTGTCAATCTTGCTTTCGAGCCGGAGTTTGCTCGTTTTAGTCCATACAACGCCTTCCTGAGTCGACTAACTAGATGTGAAGAAACTGATCGCCCTGGCGAAGGTGGCATGTAAACCTCCTAATGTGGTTTTCAACTCAGAAAAGCATTCCCCACATCTCACTGGAACGAAGGCTACTTTCTCACCGTGGCAACTGCAATCAGAGCCCTACAAAAGTAACCTTTGCCAGTGGGGCAAAAGTCTTCTCAGAATCGATACCAAGAGTGAGTCTGAATTTCCCTCAATAGTGGTCTTTCCGTCAGGAAGAGGTTTGGAACCCTGAGTACAGTGTTCCGGGTGTAGCAGGAAAAGAAGCTGTACGCGAAACGGTGCTCAGACGAAAATGCTCTTTCTCGGCCATTGGATCCGCAAGGGTGTGATTCAGATGGATCAAGAGAAGATCAGGTCTGTTGTGGACTGGGAAGTGCCGAAGAAGGAGAGAGCAGGCAGCAGTTGGTGAAGCCAGATGCTCGAAGCCATTTTAGATACGGCAAGACAGCTCAGGAAGAGTAGAAAGTTGCCACAACCAAGGGGGGGTTGTTTGCTTTATAGGAATAGGAAGCCAAAAAACGTGAGCCTTTTTACAAACTTCTTAAAGGGGGAGAGCGCCGGGGCGGCGTCAAGGAGAACGTCGTGACGCCATCAGTTTGGAGCGCGAGGCCGGCAGAGCTTGCTGCAAAGGAGATAAGAAAAGGCTCCGCAGAGGAGATCCGGTAACTGTTATGAATGTGGAGGAGTGGGGCATTTTGATCGTTACTATCCCAATGTTCAGACGCACGAATGCTGCTGGGGGAGTGCAGAATAGACCAGCTGAAGATGGAAGAGTGAACGTTGTGGAGCCTAGAGCCCGGGAAGCTCTAAAGGTAAGTTCAAGTCGGAAACATAGCGGGGGTTCTGAAGCTTAGGAGAGGAGACAGTTTCGCTGTCGTTAGATTGTGCGGCAACATGAGCCAACGTCAGCAGAAAGGAGGAGGAGACGGAAGGATGTATTCCGAATCTATGTCGGAATTGGCCAGTGCAAAGATGATCATTGATGCTGGGAGTTCGGATAACATAGCGTCCACGGAGATGGTGGATCAGTTGGGGCTTCCGCCCTTTTAAGTAAGGGCCTCATCCAAAGCCCTGCCCTATCGAATCAGACCAAAAAGTGCATAACCAGATTGGAAGCACGGAGGTTAATTCGCAATGGGCTAACTCACCCAGCCATGATGCATGACAGAAGAGAGCGAGCACAAAATGGAGTTTCCCTCTTGGGTGAGGCTCACGTCCGGAAAGAATCTTTTTCAAGACTTTCTCACCTATGTTGAACTTTCCCGTGCATTCCAAAATGCGGCATAGCGAGCTTCGGTCCCAGCCCGCTTGCTGTCTCCTTTCGATAATCTAGCTTGGTCCTTTCTTTTACACCTTGTGGAAAGTGGAGTGCATAAGCCCTTTTAGAGTTAGAGATAGGCTTTTACTGCTCTCAAAGCGTATCGAAGACCTTGGAGCAGGACTCACTTCGATGGAGGATTCGGAGTTTCCCCTTCCACCGTTAAACCATTTTTTGCAGTATCGTGCATACAATAAGTAAAGTAATTCATGTCAAGAAGGGGAGTGCGGCTACACTTACTCGAGCTCTTTCCTTCGCTTCTCCCCTGGCTTAAACAAGCCAGTCGCTAAGCCCCCGACCTATCGGTCAGTAGCGGAACCCCCTCTAACGAGCAGGTGAACCACCTCGTGTTGTTAGTTCGCTCTCATGGACCGATTGTGCTACTTTCAACCCTGAGTAGCGGGTATTAGGTGAGGGGATACCTGCAGAACCGTTTAATTGTGGAACAAGCTACGCACCTTTGAGTTCTCGGGGCTAGTGATCGGTAGTTTCAGAATGAACGGTAGGATTCATAGGCAAAATGAGGGGGCTACCTCTATTATGCATGAGGGCTAACTGAAGATGCACAGAAAGTCGTGATTGGCAACCTCGCAGCACAAAGTCAATCAAAAAGGCAAGTGAAATCAGCTAAATCCGCATAGGATAATACATCGGAAACGAGTTAAGAGTCGGACTAGGATTCTCTCATTCCTCCCTGGCTGGTGGGAACTGTTGGACCATTGGCTTCTTAGCCGACGTAAGACCTTCATCCGGCAGCAAAAAGCTGTCCCTTTGGAGCAGCTCAAACTTATTCCGGGTATGAAGAAGCGGGAGTGCACCACATAGAGGAGAACCCTACTCGCCTTTGTATGCCAAGTCACTGGACCGGCGAAACGGATTCCCCCGAGGTTGAGCTTTCAAAGCGGGATCGTTCCAACGCGCCCACGCCTTACTGCTTATTCGGGGGCGGGTGAAAGCGCTTATGGGACCATTTGACATTCATAGCCTTTCAATCCTATTCGGATCTTGCAAGACTGGCATATGAAACGAAAGTCATCCTGAAATATGCTAGGAGCTTCTTTCCCACATATCCTAACCGGACATTTTACTATTTGGTCGAGCGGAAAGCCGATTCGTTGGACGGAATAAGCAGAGGAAAGAAAGAGAACACTTACTTACTCTTACTGCTGATTTCATTCAAAAGCGAAGGAAGAAAGTGACTCGACCAAAGCAAACAGCAAGCTGAAAACGCTAGCTTTAACTTGAAATTGCGAATAGAAAGAACAACTATGTAAGTAAACCTTAGCTAGTCCGTAGGTCCGTTAAGGAAGTGGAACGAAGCCAAAGCTTGACTTTACTAAACAAGCGAGAAAAGCCCTTTCTATGTTATTAGTAAAGCGCTAACGCGCCCCTTATTGAAAACGGCCTAGCTAACGCGCTTTAGTTTGATTGCAGCTCGCGCGGGCGCTCACGTTTTTTGGCTGAGCCGTATCTTGCTGGTAATGGATTGATTCTGGAATCTTGCTTGGTTTAGGCAGGTAAGTGTTAAGAGGCTCTTTAAGGCTTTCATTAGGTATACATAGCTACACATAGGAGTTTCTTGCAATACATAGTGGTTGGCTTCGAATCACATGAGCCCATATAGATGTCCACCCCTATTCCCTCTAAAGCTCCCCCAATGGGGAACGAAATCAGTCCATACAAGGACCTACTGAGTCATCAACCCTTGCATCTATTTGATGCATCATCACATGGCCGTCGTGTAACTCCTCGAGAATCATGTCATTCGCCTGTCACGTGTTGCCACCAGAGTCATAAATACTCGAAGTAAGCTCATGGCTCGCCCCAATCTCTAAAGGGGCTTATACGAGCGGAGTGCTTAAGCCCCTTTAGAGATTGGGGCGAGGGCGGCTTTGATGAGAGCTCAGGGCCGAAGGCGGCTTCGCTTAGTACATAAGCTGATAAGACCTGCGGCAGATACAGTAGAGCGCATGCAAAAAGGAGCTTCTAAAGTAGACAGCAAAAAGTGAATTGCCTGCCATATGAGACAGACAAGCCGCTCCTTCACTATTGCAGAGCGGCTTCGCTCAATCAATGCTACAACATTTTAGTTGAGTCTAAGAATTTGGTTTTTGCTAGTGGATTGGAGCGGCTTCGCTATCCCATGCAAGTAAAGGGCCAGTCCTCCTATCGCGAACCTACCCACTTATCTACCGCATCGAGGCGAGCATCTCGGCTTGGCTGGAAAGCTTTTATATAGCAAAAAACCGGAAGGCTCGGGTCTTTCCGAGGCCAGAAGGATGGAGAATAGGGTAGGAATGGATAGGGGTAATGGCGGGTAGTGAGCTCTATTGGGTCCCTAGGGTCGCTTGGGAGCACCTTGTTGCTACTGAGGATCATAATTGGCCGGAGGCGCAGCGTTGTTATAAGCGGGTCTGGGCGGGGCTTGCGCTGGGTTTTGCGGTTGCGATTGGGTAGGAGGTTTTTGAGTGGGTTGGGGGACGGCCCCGGCCCCCTGGATGGCTTGCTGATTCCGGGTGCTCTGTTGTCTCTGTGCATTCTGCTGTGCTTGAACCGCATTAATTTGATCCGGAGTGATGGTAACCTCTTGAGTAGGCTGCTGGGTTCTTAGGGTATTCTTCGGCTTGCCCTCTCCCCCATTAGAACAGTTCCTGAGGAAAGTGATAGACCCGTCTTTTATACTCCTCTGCATGCGGGCAGCTCGTTCAAACAGTTGAGGGAATGTTCGGAAATCTCTTAGCACCATCGCTTCCTTGATGGGCCCATGCTGGTTATCGATAACCATTTGTACTGCATCTTCCTCTTTTATGTTCCATTTTGCTTTAGCTGCTAAATTCCTCCATCGGTTAACAAAGGTTATGAATTCAAAACCGGGCTGCATTTTTTCATTCACCAGATCACAGAGATTGGGGGATGCTCCACCTAGTGCAACTACTGGCCGGTGAATCCGTCAATCACATCGTCAAAACTACGTAGAGCATCAAGGGGGAGAGATGAGTTCCACTTGAGTGCTTCCCCTTCTAATGACTTCTGGTAAAGGTGGATAAATAACCCAGACTGGGAATCAAGGCCTCGGCAATCCCCACAGAAGGACAGCAAGTGATGATATGGGTCGCCGACCCCATTGTATTTACTAAACTTCGGTATCTTGAACCCTTCCGGCAGAGCTACATCTGGATGTCGGCAAAATCCTTGAATCTCAGTTTCCTCCCGTATTGGTCTGCTCTACTGCAGCTTGTATCATTGCCTCAATCTCCATCTTTCCGAGAGGCTTCTCCATGGGGACCACAGAGCGATCATAGTAAAACTCTTCAATAGGAGATTCATAAGCGAATCGCTTTCGAGGCCTCTCGGATTGCCCATTCATGAAATAAGGTGCAGGAGTTCTTTGCATCCGTAGAGGAGGCTCATCCATGATTGGTAATCGGACTGTGGGTACTTGACTGGATGCCCCTCCATTGATCTTGGCTTGCTTCATTCAGGAGACTAGCTACTTGCCTCAGGTAGCTTGCTCCAGAAAGTACCCTTGCCCGCTCTACGACTACCAATTAGATAGACCTAGCTTCCTAACCTCAACAGACAAGAACAAGAGCAACCCCATTCATTCTTTTCTATCCGTGCTTCCCAAAACATCGGGATACTCGGCTCGGAAAGGTAGGCCCTTATCTCATTCCTAGTCTTGAATCTAGGGCCGGGAAAGCAGCCAACCTTAAGAGCTAAAAGACGAGGGAAGGTATTACGCTTATTCACTCTGCCTTCTCGAAACCTAGGAATTCTTAAACCTGGCTATAACCCGACAGGCAAGTAGCAAGAAAGAGCAACTGCAACCGATAGCATCAGCTGCATCATCCCCTGCAGCTTATCCTCTTAGCATCTGAGAGACGACGGCAACAAACAAAACCAGGAGTCCTTCCTTTGGCCTGCCGCTTTCCTTTCGACTGCCTCTTGCCTTGCCCCTTTTCGACGTGGATGCGACGACTCTTTCCTTTAGCAAGGAATGAAAGACTGGCGGGATCGGCTTGGATCACAACCCCTTCTATGACACTAACACTTCTCTACTTAATCGGTTGCTACAAAGATGGGGTGCAACTGGTCCCCGAGCAACAACCTAGTTGGGCTTTGGTTTATTTAGGACTAGAAGCCCGTTAACCCCGAGATTCATAGCGCAAAAAGCCCCTACATTTGCTATTCTGAGTCTATGCTCTGTCCCTATCTGAAGCAGCAGACGTTAACAAGCAGACGTAAGAAGATGTTACTGAAAGGATAACGTCTGCACCGTCTTAGCTAGCCGCTCTTTCCTATTGAGGTTCTTTGTAAGAGAGCAATCTTATGAGTGAGAGGCATCAGACGCTAGCTCAGATGATAAGACGTAGCAGCTGTTAGCTTTTAGCTTCTTCAATGTCTTCCCTCTCATAGATGAGGAGACGCGGACGTTAAGACAAGAGACTCTAGCTGCAGCAGCTTGCCCTTCCCTGGCTACTGGTCCCAAGGCATCGCTCTTAGTAGGAGGACATCTTATTCAAGAACTGATTTAGTAATAGACTAGCGCCTCTAGTCTTATTTCCCTCGGGGAGGGAGCCTTTATCCGACCAAAAACAACCTAGTGTATGGGCCCCAAAGAACTACTTCTATTTATTGCACGAAATGTGCAGCTACTAGAGGGGCAGTCCTACAAAGGAAATGCACCAATGACTGCCTATAGCAGATAGTAAAAAGGATGAACAACCTATTATATTACCACCTATTTTTGTACAAAATAAGTTGTTGAATAAGATAGGTTGTTACTATAAGAGCATTCCTACCCTACCCGGGAGATGACCCTTATCCCACTAGCTCCAGAGGTTTTTATTACTCACATCACATATTGGACTAGGGAAGCCCCTCTTCTTCTATTGCTTTGCTCGGGGGCTAGCAGCTCGTCCTCCAGACGCAGACGGGGCAGAGCTCCTACTAATAGATAGAGGGGAAGAACTGGGATCAGGATTTCACACTATACGAAAGGCAAAGCGAAAGACCACTTAGTTAACCACCAGCCAAGCAAAGAGAAGAAGCTACTCACCTAGAGGGCGAGGAGCTATTCTTTTGTACATATACTCGATCTGGATCTACTAAAAGAGGAATGACTCGAGTTATGCCTTTATAAGAGCGCCCTCGGTCTCTCGATCCCATAGATCCTGTAGGGGAGGGAGGCACTTAGACCATTACTTCAAAAAGTATGGAATGCCGGGCAGGGGAAGCAAACTCACTTCAAGAGCTAACCTACCAGTCACCTTAAGGGATCACGCTTAGTGATTTGAACAAACTAAACCCCTAGGGGAGGAAGGTTAACCAACCCAATCTTGAACCTCCGGGGGGAAGGGAATTCCTAAAAGAAAGGATAAGGAAAGCACAAAGCACGCTTGCGGACAGATTCTCCAGAAAGGAAACCTGCTTTTAGAGGGCTACCCCTAACTCACATAGACTGCACTCTTAGAACCAACCCTTTGGTTCTGGGCAACTGAGACCAACTGCCAGTACAAGGAAAGCCATCCATGTATAGACTAAAAAAACCAATACCAGACTTTGAGAGACAGACCCAAACAACGCCTATTTACTTATTTGTTACCAGCTTAGATAGACTCACATGCTCGGGCGGATATAGAAGCTCAGGAACTGCCCGGCTATAGGCACGATCGCAGACAGAAATGTCCCGGCTCCAGAAGAAGTTCGACGTAAGAAAGAGTCTCTTCGGAGGCACACTTCTATTTATTAAGAAGATATTTAGTTTATCACCAGCAATTCCCTTAGCTACAAGGTCTTCCTCTTCGCGGAAAGCGATCGACGATCAATAATTAATACGAATTCTTGCTTATGGGGATTCGGCATTCAATCGTAGGACCCACAGCGGGATGGCCCGTACTCAAGGCAGTCAACGTAGATATTTAAATATGTAATTATCTTTCTAACCGCTTGAAAGAACCTTGCAGGCGAGTATTCATCTATGTACATATAGATGCAGGGTTCATCGATGGAATGACGTAAAGTGAGCCAATGCTGGCAATACGACACAGCTGTTGATGGCTGTGATTCCACATAACTAACTAAAAACGAGGATACCCGTCCTATTTCTCCGATATACATCTATTTTAGTTATTGCGCAGAATAGGACGAGACTATGACCTTTACATTTTGGTTGAATTCCATGATGCACACAATACTCATTAAAGCTGTTAGAAGTAAACTCTCAACCACCATCACTTCTGATGTGAAGTTGTACGTTTGGTACGGGTTGCTCCCGCCCACTAACACTCTGCCATCTGGCAAGAGCGCTGCTGTGGAGTGGTACATTCTGGGAATCTGGCTCGGGTTGAGCGCCACGAATCCCCCGGTCGGATCCTCGTCGGGTAGGTAAAGAACCGGGTTGTAAGCCGGGTTTCTTGCCTCGTCCCAACCCGCGCTTCCATAGGTGGCGCCGTTGATCAGAATGATGTCGCCGGGGGGTAACAGCAGCATATCTTTCATCACCCGAGGAGCGGGGAACTCCATGACCTATTCGGGTTCCGGGTCGGATACTCTCAACCTTCTACAGGTTCTTGACGCTTCCAAGAAAATGTGCTCCTTGTTGGCCTTGAGATACGCACCAGGCGGCGCGCCACCGCAAATGCACACCTCCGTCACCGGTGAATCAGTGGCATTGGCCACTCCGGTTAACCGGAGAGGGAGTAAAACTGAAGATCCAGTACATGGGTAGCTTCTTTTATCACCACCGGGCATAACAGGGTACTCCTTGATGACTCTGTTTCTTGAATAATCAAACAAGATTGATCGGTTGTTGGCGAAGATGAAGAGATTACCATAGATAGGGTAACAAAGAGGCGCACGAACGGATATAGATTGTTTTCTTCAAATGGGTCTCTGGTTTGCACCAAGAAAGGGAGGTTTATGTTGTCTCTCTTCTGAGGATTCTTGGGGTAGAATTCATAGGTGAAGAGCCTTCTTCCACCGACGATGATGATTCGGCCATCGGGGATAATTTGGTTGCTCGCATACCATCTCCGGTTCTTGAGAGGGCTAGAGAGCTCAACCCAATCGCAAGAATCGTCATCACAGGGGGTGAAAGTGCGAATCACGCGTTCACCTTTTCTGTCACCGCCGGTTTGGATGAGAGTGCCGTTGGGGTCGAGGGAGCCGGAGGAGCACCAGGTGTTGGTGAGGATGAAAAGAGGGCGGGCGGAAGGAGTTGGAAGCGATGTCGTAGAGGACGGAGTGGGCGGTGCAATCTTTGGGTTTGACGTACTCGTCGTTGTAGCGGCACTTGCCGGCGGGGAGAGAGAGGTTGGAGAAGCCGAAATCGGTGCGGTCGAACATGATGACCTTGTTGTTCTTGAGGACCTGCATGTGCATGGAGGAGATGCCAATGCTTTCTTGGAGGAGGACCCAGTTCCCGCCAGTTACAGTTGACAAATAGGAACTTGCATGGGCTTGGGCTTGCTTTGATGATGGGTAGGCTTGTTGTGTTTTGGCCCTTCTGTGGGCTTCCATCGGGGAAAGCAGGCTTGACAGGCTCGCTGAATTTCTCTCTATTCTGGAGTGCCAATTTCAAGTGGAGCGATGGGTAGAGGCTGCGCTTGTGGATGATGGTATAAATGCGAACTCTATTTTGGTAAATCGACATCGCATACGACAAATTCTCTTCTTTCCGCAAGGGCGGGCTTTAACAGAACGGACGTACCAATCGTACGTCACTCAGATCAGAGAAAATGGGACCCGACAAAGCTAGGAACGAAGGATAAGACAAATCAAAATAGCTAGGTTCCTCGGAAGCGGAAGAATTGTAATTTGGCTAAGCAAACGAATAGGAGGAATTCCTCTCTTTCCAGCTCTCCTCGGTCGGGTATCGGGTGGTAATTGACAACCAGACTCCCTCTTCTCCGGCTTTGAGGCCGTGACCGCACCCATGGCAGTTTGAAGATTGGCCCTAGCATGGTTTGCTAAGCATGGTGTTAGCATGGCGTTCTAAGACCAAACCTGATGTCTTCTCTGCATATTGTTAAAACACAAGAAGAAGAAAAAAAGCAAGGGGCCTGGCCGCACTTGGAGCATGCTCCGCTCTTCCTTGGTTGCGGGCATCTGGCGCTGTTGCTGGTATCCACCGCTTCTGTGGTTTCCAGCGTCACTCCCGTGCAGGTTGTCGCCTTTATTGACAGATTTATTCTTCCGCCTCTGCTAGCGCCTTCCTCTGCTCTTTTGGCTTGTTATAGTTTAACCCGGTCTATGATTTATCTTCTTAAGACCCGACCGCTAGGTTCGTTCGAAAGGCCGGGCACGGTTCTTCCGCTTGGGGCGCTTCTGCAATAAATAGCATATATAAAAAAGTGATAGTTCTGGGCGTCTTGGTATTGGATCCGCTCTTCTCTCGTGCCCTTCTGGGCGGTACGCTGGTACGGAAAAACCTTCTGTATAAGGTTCGAAATGGTGAATTGAGGTAGAGTAGACCGATGATTCTGTAGTCATTCTTTTTTTTCATTCAGCGACTCCAAAAGCTCATCAAAGATCCCTTTTATTCTTTGTATACTTTGGACGTGGCCTTGAAGTCCACGTAATTCTTCAATGGACGCCAAGTCCACGTCTAGTTCTTCGTGGACCAGGTGCTTCGCCAAAGACGAAAAGTCTAATGTGGGGGAATGGATGGGGAAGCGTTTTGCAACGCTGGGTCGATTACAGTATGCCCTAAGGGCTTTTTCAACGCTGTGCTCGATCTCCGCTTTAAGCACTGCACGCTCCTCCTGATCGTCAGCCATCATATGAGATGATGATGCTTGGGCGTCGTGCTCTCCGCCCAATGAAAATACATCGGCGACCACCCGCTCCCGTGGCGGACTGGTCCAATCCAGTGGGCCTTTGATAAAAGAGGAACCCGAGGATTTCTCCGCTCCCGCTGCTTCCGGTTCCATTTCCGGAGCGGCCTCCATCCCGGGCTGCTCATTCACAAAGGCCCAGAGCTCATCTTGGTTGACCTCTGAAGGAGGGATTTCAATAGGACTGAAACCCGGCGGCACCCCTTCCACCCCCCAAACAGCAAAGGCTGTAAAAGGAGGAACGAAAAAATCCATAAAGAGCGCACAGAGAAGATAGATGGCGACTCTTTTGGCAACCAAGAGTACTCCCAGCCGAAAATTTCGACCCCTGGGTACCTTACTGACTTCCCTGGGGGAGGTTGAGAATCAGCAGCTATTGAACCCCCATCTGTCTTTGCTGCTTGACTGATGGAAAGCTTGACTTTCTTACTTGACTGTTGAACGACTCCGATCTGCAGATGTTTTCCTTAAAAATGTCTTTTCCTATTTCAAAGAGGACGTCTGTCTTATGAATCGATTGAAGAAGAAAGAAACTTAGCATAGAAGAGAGGCAAGGCAGAATAAGCGATGTTGGAGGCAGGGCTCCTAGAAGCTCATACCCGTCGAAAGGGAAATGATCTTTAGGTAAG
>Ga0068628_1000191_pt1 | contig 17537 bp, 15 predicted proteins | sample InSIn2gowninarea_FD_77431 | JGI IMG/M metagenome (GOLD analysis project Ga0068628, IMG submission 77431) | Clean room microbial communities from NASA Spacecraft Assembly Facility at Jet Propulsion Laboratory, Pasadena, California, USA -... ... | reverse complement strand
CAAAAATGGATCACAATTTATGGTTGTAAAAAAAAATACAAATTTCTAGAGAACTTTTGGCAAATTTTTAGCTATAAAATAGGTTATTTCTAGGTTTTCAACTCAATGCAACCTTAGAGTTATGGAATACTTTTGAAAGCATTTCTATTGGAAATGGGAAAATCTCATTCATCAACCTCCCTACAAGTGCCAAAATCAAAGCTCAGATACCAGATGTTAGGAATCCAAGAGATCTAAAATGGGATTTGACCTGAATGATAAAGAAATATAAGCTAGCATAGATCAAAAATGATAATAGAATAGCAATATGAATCAAGATAGCAATAAGAGAACAATAAAGAATTTTAATGATAGCAAAATGAATCATGAGATGCTTCGAGGGGGATGCCTCCTTACAACTCAAACAATATATTTTCCAAGATAATGTTTATTCCTCCCCTATCCATATTTATTATCCTACTACCCTAACCCTAATTGGTTGTTCATTACAAAATGGTGATTCACCTTACAAACCATGTCGGTTCATCTTACAATTTAATATATGTCTATAATATAATTAACTAATTGATATAAGTAAATATAAGGATGTGGTTTCCTAACAATATCAATATTCAAGGCTAAATCAGGTGAAAAATCCCTCAAGAAGTACATATATACAATTGACATCAAGGGCTTTACTTAAGCTAGGATTCTACTCCATGTCTTACCAAAGTGGATATTGAAATCAGTAATAGATTCCTACTCGTGCCTCTTGATTATGGTAAAATGAGTTAATAAAGAGTAATAGTCCCTAGTTTCATCAAATTCCTTAATGAAAGGTTTAGCTAGTTGCTACCAAGTTGTGATATAGCTATCTAAAAGACATCTATATTAGTCTAAAAATTTTCCTTTGAAAGACCGGGATAACAACATTACCATCACATCCTCATGTGTAATATTATGCATTTTTTATGGCAATCACATCAAGGTAATATTCATAATTCATCTTCCCAATACCATGATAGTCTTAAGAACTTAATATTCATAATTCATCTACTAGAACTAATGCTTATAGAAATCCTCTAGAATATTGAAGTGTCCTCTTAATGCATAATGCATAGTTTTAATGATCCGATTATGCTCATTTATTATTCTCCTCCTTCAACTAAATATTCAAATAGTCATTGCCACTATAACTATCTCTCTTGCATTAGGGTTACTTTGGGAATATTATCGGGTGAGATTACTATCCATCCAAGCCTTTACATGTTAGATTCTGATATAACTTTGGCATATGATTCCTTTCAAATTTTAAACTCCATATTATTGATGCCATTTCCCTCTTCTTCTTGGAATTAGATCAAAATTGGTTATCGAAACTTCACTGATATCATCACCTCAATTTACTGGCTATCTGGGTTCATGCATGCATTTTGTGTCTTTTGACTTTAACTTTGAATCCTTTTTGGATTTCAAACTCCATGTTGCGATCCCCAAAACTAGTTTAAAATTAACTTCCATGATTTAGATGACATCACTATGTTCTTTTCTTGAGTTCTTCATTTATTATTTCACTGGTCAGGCCTCTACATGGTGAATGTTGACATCATTCAAGGGAGACTCCCAGGATCTTTATTTTTTCCTTTATTGGCATTACTAATTGCCTTGGTTGATGTCATCATTGTATCTAAACCAGACTGACAGTTTTGGAATCCCTAACGTCAACACTTTATTACACCATGGTCACAACCTATTTATTTTACAGTATTCATCGATATTATGCCCATTCAAGGCATTTTACTTACTGAGTATTTTGATAACTCTTCATGTTGATGTAAGCATCCAAAATTGCTCATTTTCCTTATGTTTAAGCTCTAATTAAGTCTCAAAAAGAATTTCTATTATACACACAAAACAAATTCATACTTATGTCTTCAAAATAAAGTATACAAAATAAAACAATAATTTATTCTAGTATTTACACATACAATTATCTTCAATCTTATATCGAAAAATGATGTATTACACATTTATAAGAATAGATCTCCCAAGTGATACTAAACGGGTAAATATAAAGTTCTTAGTAGATCATTTCTAATAATTTATAGACCAGCAATATTATATTCTTTTATTCTATCAACATTCTTTCATTTTGTATCTATTTAATTTAAATGTAAATTTAATTTTCTTCTAACTTTGCATCAAATAGATAAGGTGATTTTGTATATTGATATTTTATATAGGTTTAACAATCTTTAATGGGCATAAAATCTTCATGACTTGTTAAATCTATAGTAAAGTTTGTACTACTAGAGCATAGGACCATCAAGTGAAAAATGAATGAGGAGCACCAACCATTAATTATAATAATAAATGGCAAAAGCTAATTTAAGAACATCTAGAGAGTTAGATGAAATAAAAAGTGTTAACCATAGATCTTGTCGATCCATGTAAAGCGCTAATCTGGGAAAGAAAATGGAGAGATTTCAATTCAATGCAAGTTGGTGATCTCTTTGATTGATGACCTATGCCATTGAAAACTCATATGTGAGCGATTTATATTGTTAATTGATGCAAGGTAAGTATGGGGGCACCACATGATGAATCAAGATTAAAGATCAAATAAGGAGTAGTGCACATCATTGAATTTTAAGATCAATGATGAGTGTTAATGTTGATCTTTTTTTTCTTAGATTAAAGAGTGATTTTTAAGGAATTGTAACCATGTATACATTGCTAAACAATAGATATACATAAGGGGCATGAACAAAATAGGGCAATAGAAGGCCCTTACACAAACTACTACTAACTAGAACATTATAGTAATTCTAAAGGCATGCAAACCTGCAAAAAAGAAGTTAACAATAACTTAATATCTACCCATTTTATCCAAAGCATCCTCCAGGATCTTCCCAACATCCTCAATGATACAAATTATCACCTACATCATCCCTTTGATAATCCTATTATGGTTACAATCCAACCAATTCAACATATCTTCACCAACATCTTCCATAGGGTCCATAACTACATCAACCTAGGTGTCATCATCATTTCCTTCTGTTGGATTCTTCAAGCCCTCTTCCTCTAATGTGACATACTCCTTACATTGCTTAGGCTCCTCAGCCTCCTCCATTGTTGGTTCCTCATAATTATCCTCCTCCAAACACTCAAAATCCTTCGAGGTTGAATAATCCACCATTATACACTTAATCCTTCTTTAGTTGGGTGTCTTTTTTAGGGTACAATTTGCATCCTCCTACTTTGTAAGTTTAGCAAGGTTGGGGATCACCGCTCCTTTGGTTACACCCTACTTCTTTGGACCTTCATGCACCACCATCATCGGTTGTAGGGGCTTACTCAGGTCAAACTTCTCGTATATGCCCCCCTTTAGAACCACATGCTTAAAAATCATTTTTACGAGCCCTTGGTGGACCAAAACCTCATACCTTTTATGTTGGATATCTTATACCGCCTTATCTAGCTTTGCATTAAAAAAATTAAGGATATTCATTTTCCACCCATGTAGGTGGTTCAAAAACGTGAAATGGAAACTACAAACTTGACTATCAAAGTTTTCCAAAGTAATATATTGCATGATAACCATTACCACCTCTCCCCAAGATGCAGGCAAGGAAGTTCGAGCCACACTTGTATGGTCTCTTGGTAATTCATACTCCCTTCTATAAAATTTCACCAACTCCACTTTGAGACTATGATTGTCTTGGTGAAAAACCTCACTGCCTACAAATAGACCTGTCACCTCAACCAACATTGCTTAGTTCACTTTGAAGGAAATACCAAAGGCATCCACCATGTCCCCCTTCTAGCTTGCAGTAAATTCCCTCGATGGCTCTTCATCATGGTCATTAAATCTTTCTAGGAAGTATAGAAGCCCTCCATCTTCTCGCCTTTGACACATTTAGAACCTTAGGATCCAAATGAGGCTCCAAAGGAGCTTCACACTTCCTATTTGGTTGTTGGAGAGCCATACTAAAAATCATAAACTTATAGAGCTAAAATTTCCAACCACCCATACAAAAGATATTGAGGGTGCCTCAAGTTCTCCTCTTATGTTGAACAGACATCGGGGGCTCATGAATAATCTCCAAATCTAATCCAATGTATGGGATACGTGCTAAAAAGGGGATATCCATCGCTAGATGACCACCATGTATCCTAGAATGGGGATTGGCTTGCACCATTATTAAATCATCATTAACCTCACAGTACTTGTTACAGTAAGACATCCTATTGCACCTTCCACTGCAGCAAGGCTTAGTTAAGGTTCTGATATCATGGGGTTTTAAACTAATTATTACTCCAATAATCCATTTGGAATAATGATTACGTTGAGGTGGCAAGGCTACCAACTAGATACATGTCCATAATCTTACTCGATAAGTTCACATCATACACACCCTTATTGCATCCAACGGTTGCCAAATATGAAAATTCAAAAATACCCACCAACAACATACCTAAGCAACACTCCAACCCATACCCCATGGCATAATCCATTGCTCAAAGCTTCTCTAAAATGAATTCCCTCAAGCCATAACCACTCTCAGATACCAACACCTCTACTTCTTTTAGAGCTAATTGAAGGGTAGGCTACAAGAAGTCTACCTCCAAAATAGCCAACTTGGCCAAGCTTATAGCCTCGTTTCCTAAGTGGTAAGTAAACACATTGGCCTCCCTAAAGTGATGTTCCATAGATAAATTTTCAACATGGTTTAGAATACCTTTGGCCTCCAACATCATACCTGCAATGTTCTAGCTGGGGGTGGTAACACCTTTCAGGATATTCATAATATTCATCAATTCCCCTACCACCATTAAATTCATTCACCATATATTTTCTATAACATTCAAGCAAATGAAAGTTGATCAAGCCTCTGCATAGTGACTTATTTTTTGCCCTAGAGATTATATAATTATCGTAATAAATCTACCCCAATGATGTCTCACAACACCTTCAACTCCAACTAGACCTAGGTTCCCCTTTGAGGCTCCATCAAAATTCAACATCAACCACCCAACAGGGGGAGGGTGTTAGATCACCTCTATCCTTAGATAAGAAGTAGGGGGATCACTTCTTCTCTTCGTTCTCCAATTCAAGAGAATTAGCATTTCCTTGGACATCTCCTAGACATTATTAAACTTGATGCTCTCTAGATTTTCCTTTACAAAGTTTTTAATATTAATTACCACTTTAGAAGCTGGGGTCTCTTCCCCCATGAAGACACTATGGTTTTTCTTCTTCTACATACCCCACACCAAGTGTGGCAAACTAATGCTCCATATTGTTTTTAATCAAGTGCTTCTAAAAGGGCTAATCCATTAGAGGTAAAAATCCTTTAGAGTGTGGGCACCCACCCATTGTATTTGAAAGAGGGAAAAAAGATATTCAAACACTTGCTTAGTATACTCATAGCTCACCAAGATATGGTCCACCATCTTCTCACTACATTTGCATAACATACATCTATTGGGCATCTTGAATCCTCGATTCTTCAAATTGTCCATGGTCAAGATTTTATTTTTAACTGCCACATAAGACAAGAAGGCCACCTTCGAGATTAAATATTTAACCCACACATGGCTATACCATACCCAATCCTCCTCTACCACTTCCAGAGCATTGTACCCAGACTTTACATAGTAAGAACCCTATTTGTGACTATTACAAATAAATGTATCTTCCATATAACCATTTTTTATAGAAGCAGGCCCGTAAAGTGTTATTGAGGATATCTAATGAAGATTGTTGGATGTCCCCTAGCCCCTCAACCTATAGCCACCTCCACCTTCTTCTTTCCTTTGTAACCTCCAAATAGTATCCAACCCAAAGATTAAAGATAGGGACTAACCATCTAGCAAGAGGTCCAAAAATTGGATAAATATTTAGAGGAGCTTCTCCTAACCAAACATATTCCCAAAAATGAACTAAAGTTCCATTTCCAATAACCAATCCTCTATTCCTTTTGAGGAAGTCCTTAGTGTCCTGAATACTATTCTATAAATAAGATACCAATCTTGATTGGGCCTGGTCCAGAAAGGGGTCCTCTTATAAGTACGTAGCTTGCATAATGTCCACCCACATGGGCTTATCTTGCTTAGCTACTTTCTAGATCAATTTTCCCACCAAATCTAGGTTCATTCTAGAGAGATTATGTATACCCAATCCCCCCTTCGTTTTATGCTTGCATACTCTCTCCCACACCACAAAAGCATGCCTTTTCTTATCTTCAACCCCAGTCCATAGAAAGTTAATCTGGATTTGATCTAGCTTATCTCTCATAAAGGTCAACATCTTGAATATCAAAGTAGACCATTAAGCTTTGGAGCACCGATTTGACTAATTACACTTTCCCATCCTGGCTCAGCATCATCCCCTTCCACCCAACAAGTATTTTGGAGTATCTATCAATCACTACATTCCGGAGATCTTCCTTTATACCCCCTTTGAAAAGTGGAATCCCTAAATACGAGGTCGAGAGATTCTCAACTTGGAATTCAATAATCCTGGTGAGCCTTAATTGAATCCTAGCATCAGTGTTTAGAAAATAAATATTGCTCTTCTCAAATTTGATTCCATGCCCTGTAGCAAACTCATACAGGCCTAGAATCTTTTTGACCACCTTGGCCTGAGGGATAGAAGATATAGAGGCAATGATAGTTTCATCCACAAACTGTTGTAAGGAAATGGGTTGACATGAGGAGGTAGGTTTAATTCCCTCTATCTTCCCCAAGGTTGTCGTAAATATTAGGCTTCTCTCTAAGGCTTTGGCCATAATGATAAATAGAAAGGGGGATAAGGGATCCCCTTGAAAAAGGCCTTGCTTGCTAGGGAAGTAACTAGTTGACCCATTAATCAGCACAAAGAAGGATACTGAGAAAATTCACTCCTTCATAAATGCAATCCAATCCTCCCTAAAACTAAATTTTCTCAAAACATATAACAAGAAGTACCACTCTACTTTATCATAAGCCTTGCTCACATATAATTTCAACATCATCCCCTCCCTACCAGACTTCATAATAAAATGATCCACTTCATGTATAGTTATGATCCCATCCAAAATTTATCGATCACTTACAAAACCTCCTTAATGGGGGCCACTAATAAAGGGGATAATGGATTTCATTCAGTTGGAAAGTACTTTAGATACAATCATTTACACAAAATTTAAGAGGCTAATAGGATGAAACTTACTAAAATGTTTTGCTTTAGGTGCTTTAGGAATAAGGGCAATGAAAGTAGAATTCAAATCCTTGGGGAGCACTTTGGTCACTTGTAAGTCCTTCACCGCAGCAATTACCTCCTTCACAATATGCCAAAAGTGTTAGAAGAAACATCCCAAAAATTCATCAGGCCCTGAGGCCTTAGTACTTCCAAGAGTGAATATTGTATCCTTAATTTCCTCTTGCAAAGTGTTGATGCTAAGGTAATCATTGAGTCTCTCATTCATTAAAAAAGGGATGTGAGAGATAAGCTTTAGGGCAGCCCTTTGGTTCTAACTTGTACTTTATCCAAGTAGGTCTTAAAAAAAGGAAACCACTTCCTATTGAATTTTCCCTGAATCTTTAGAGGTTTACCCATCATTACACACTATTTCCTTAATATAATTATGACTATGATGTCTAAGGGTAGACACATGAAATAACTTAGTATTTTTATCACCTTTCTTTAGCTAGGAAATTCATGATTTTTGCTTCCACATCGTTTCCTCTTGGGCTAGTCTGTTATTCCATTAGCAAAGTAGATCCTTATCCTTACCACTGAGCTCCTTAGTGAGAGAATTATGTTAGACTTGTACCTCAACCTCACTAAGATGCCCCTAAATGTCCCTTATTCTCTTAGCGACCCTTTCAAAAACTTCCTGATTCCATATTTTCAAGTCCTTCTCAATGAATCAAAGCCTTTTAGAAAGTTGAGCAAGCAAGATGCCTAAAAAGGACATGTCCCACCATGCTTGAATATTACCCTCTAGGTCCTCATGATATAGCCACATTTTTTCAAATCGAAAGGAGGAGTTAAAGAATCACAACTAGTTCAAAATTTCCCTTAGCAAAGGGTTATGATTTGAGCCAGTTTTAGGTTAGGTTGTTAGAGTGGAATTTCCAAAAAATTTCAAGCTATCCGAGTAGAAAAGAACCCCATCCAGCTTAATATGAATGTTTTGGTCTCCCAAATACCTATTTATCCAAGTAAAATGGGCTTTTCTTAACTCCACATCCATTAAATTATTGGTGTTGATGAAGGTGGAAAATTATTGCATGCTTTTAGAAAATCCCTCTACCCTACCTTTCTTCTCCTAAGGAAATGTAGGCGTATTGAAATCACATGCTACAGTCCAATGGATACTCGTAAATTCTTCTTTTATCTATCGTAAAGACTCCCATAACACCTTTTTCCCCGCATATGTTGTTAGGGTGTACACACTTGTTACAATCCATTGGTCCTTATTTTCTAACATAGTAAATAAAATAGAACAAAAAAAGGGATTGGAAATCATAAGTATAGCTTCAAAATTATTTCAAACCCATAAGCACATGAGCCCTCCTGATTGGCCTTCTATAGGCCAACCCTCCCAATATACCTCCCTCCATAACACATTTGTGATAAAAGGCAATCTATATAAACTTACTTTGGTTTATTGAAGCAAAAAAATATCTAGTTTCAAATCTTTTTGTAGGGCCATTAGGCTTCAACATCTTCTTGGGGTATTAATCCCCCTTACATTCCATGTTAAAACCTTCATTTCTTGATTTTAAAGGTTTTCTTCCCCCCCTCAGACCAAAATGGCCTAAGCACCCTTTGCAATATCTGCCTTCCTAGCTTTTACTCGCACATCCCCCTTTGAGGGATGACCAATAAGTTGATCTTTACCCATATATGTTTGCATCTTTCTAGTCTGATTTCTAGTTCATTTGGGTGTCCTTAAGTTATCCTTTGGAGAGTCTGATTCATCCTCCTCATCATCCCAAAATTTACTAAATGGTGTGAGCAAAGGGGTAACCTCATCAAGAGTGGGTAGGAGCTCCCATAAAGAAACTAGAATTAACTCTAGGGACACACTTGGCACCCCATCCTTGATATCTGACATCTCCATAGGTTGAGAAATAAGAGCCTCATCAACTTGGGCCTCTATAAAAGTGTTTGAGGGAGCCACCTCTAGAGCCTTTGGATAAGGAACTATAATCCCTTCTGGAAAGAATATAGCCTCCCCTGATACCTTCTTCAACTCAACATCATTCATCATAAGCATAGGAATTTCATGGGCAAGAGGGAGGTCAAGAACTAATGGATTCAATTATCATGGTATTTCTTGAACCCGTCACACCAAAGGACCATCATGGGATGCAACCATTGGCTCAAACCTTAGACTCACCACCTCCTCTTCGACTCCAACATCCTCCTCAACCTCTAAACTAGCAAAGGCATTGCTCATGGTGATCACCCCAGGGTTAACCTCTATGGCGGCCTTACCTTTGGAACCTGGTCCTCTTGAAGTTTCACCTCTCTCAATATTTGGATCAACATTCTCCTTATCCCCAAACTTCTTTCTCCAAACCTACAACTTCGATCTTTTTTATTTCTTTTTGGATAAGTGGCCCTTCTATTTACAAACATCACAAAATGGGGGGAGGTTCCCATATTCAATATCCTTCTTCTATTCCTCCAATTCATACATAATATCAACATACTTTGGGAGTACACCCATCATATAAACAATTACACAAATTCTTGCAAACACCATTCTAGACTTGGCCCTAGTAGCTTTATCAATAGTTATCAATTCACCTATCTAATTACCAATACCTAATAGAATTTCATCATCCCAGTATTGAGGAGGAAGGCCTGATAAATGAACCCAAACTATAATGGAGGTGATGCTTTTCTCCTTTGGATTAAAATTTGCCATCCAACATCTTAGAAATATTGCTCTTTGGCCAAACATCCATGGCCCACCCCATAAAACCTTTATCATAGCCTCTTCGACATATAATTTTACCAAGAAAAAACCATTCAAGAGGGTCACAACATCAAATTTTACCAACGTAATCCATTTTTTGAAGGCCCACTCATGCATTGTATCAATATTCGATATAGGCCCCTGGAGTTTACCAACCAAATGAAGAGCACCTTCATCTCATGTGGCCTTGATAATTTCTATAGAAATGACTAATTTTCCATCCATCACCTTTAGATTAAGCTTGTTAGAGGTTGAAGGATTTCCCCCCGTGCCACTTGGGCATAGGAGAGCTTCTTTTTCCCATTCTAGCCTAATGGGCTAGAAATGTTAGGAGGAACTGGGGGTGGATCAGGATCCTTCCCCAGAACCTTGGGTAGTGAGCAAACATTACCTAAAGCAAGATCGATACTCAAAAAAAGCATGCTCCCCCCATAACAGGACCATCCATAGAGGATACCATTGGGACATATACCTCCCCACCACTAAGACTCCCTTGCATAACACCAACCCCAACCACCAAGCTCCCATCGCTCCCACCTCACCCATTGCTCAAATCCATGTTAATGTTGATGTTTGAAGGTAAGCTACACTTTGAAAAATATATTTCATTGATCTACTTGTCCATCTAATGTCTAGCACTAATTAGAGAACTCAATAACAATAATCAAGTATGCAATGTGTAAAGCCTCATTAATTATTCAATTTCAAAGATAAAAGGATTGAAAAGAAGGAAATATTACCAAAGGAGATTTATCTTGAACCTAGTTAATTATTTGATCAATGAAACCAACTTAATCATTTATTGATATTAAGGAGAGGAATTATATACACCTTCATTACCACTACCTATTTTTCCTACCCATGATAAGATAATCCTAGACAAGTTACCAATCAACATAAAATGTATATTATATATGCAAAGAAGGAAATATTTTCAAAGTAGATTTACCTTGAACCCAATTAATAGTTTGATCATTGAAACTAACTTAATCATATATTGATATTAAGGAGAGCAATTATAGATAACTTCATTACCACTACCTATTTTTCCTACCCATGATAAGATAATCCTAGACACCTTCATTAAAATGACACATGAAAAATAAACAAAAAATGTATATTATATAGGCAATACTATATTCATATAATGATCTTCCTTATACATAAAAAATATTAGATTTTAATAGAAGATCACTCTTTTCCATCTATAGATAGCCCAAAATTACATTAAAATCAACATTTACCAACATTTGAGCATAAATCACAACATTGGTCAAATTTAGTCAAAACAATCAAACATGTTAGTTAGTCGAACAATTGGGTAACTAGCCTACTAATCTTGAGGGCTTGGTAATCAGCTTGCCAATCAAAAAATAAAGTTTTATTAAAGCATAATTAAGGATCATTTACACTAATCACTTCATTTTTTAGCATTTTATATGATCATTCTATGAGAGAGTATTGAGCACTGACATGCGTAATTGAGCATTCTTTGAAGCTATTTATTAGGATTTTGAATAATCCCTCCTTTATTAGCATTACAAGCTTATTTTTTGACCCCATCCCATGATGTACTGATGTATAATCTAGTATATTTATCATATTATTGTGCCTTGTATACTTGTCCTTCATATGATTGCATATCATATGTACAATTTGGAACAAACCTATGGACAATTAGAGCATTTATATCCTTCCATAACATAATTTGCTTTATTGCTTATTTTTTATGCATGAAGAATGAATTATGCTAAGTCATCTTAGGGGTTCATATAGCTTAGGGTTTAGTCATAATTGAGCACACCCATCATATCAATTATCATTGTCATAGAATTACTATATCATTTATATTTATGAGTATAGTTGTTTGTTCATAAAGATGCTCTTGATCACTTATTTGATCTTAGGGTTTGAACATAGTTTCACATCTTAGGGTTTAGCAAGTATCTTTATCTTAGCATCTTTTATCATAATCGATCATACCCTTTATCATTATTTATCATTATCTTTTAAATTATCTTGGTGGGTAGTGTTAATTACTCATGTGTTGTGTTTAGACGATTTTCTTGATTATCTTGGTGGGTCATTTAACATAAATTATTATCTAACATAATATTTGTCAAACTTTATTATAAATTTAAGCATTAACATTAATCTATATCATTCATTTTAGCATATCATAGCAATATCAAATCATATGCCATATCACATAAGCATTAACATATTAATCAATACATCTAGGCAATGTTTATCTTTCTACCAACCTTTTGAATAAGGTTAAGGGGACCTACATATACTTGAGCTAGGGTTTCCCCCTATTTTTGTGTCTTAGGGTCCTAAGTACCTAGGGTTTTAGGTTCGTTGCTAACACATTTGGTTTTGTAGGGTTTTGGATATAAAGCAACACAAAGAATCAAGAATCAACATCAAGAACATAAAGGATCATATCTAAACCTATTATTATATCAATATTAACTCTTAACAAAGCGTGCTTACATCATAGTATTTTTAAAGTTATTAGTGAGGTGCATTAATAATATCAATTATGTAGAAATCACATGATGATAACTTGGTGAAATTGATGTGAAGGGAAACATTATCATCATCAAAATTGGGATCATCATCATGCTTGTTGTTCTTCATCTTTTGATATCTTTTGAATACACTAACTCTTGATCATTTTTGTAAGGTACATTACTGACTATACTTGAGATTAGATATGAAAATCACACATCATTAATAAATTGATCAATCCTATAAATTATTTTTCTTTAGGTTGATCACTCTCTAATCAACCTCTTATAGGTCAATCCATCCTCCAGTAGACCTTTGTAGGCCTATCCTATCAAATTTAGCATTTAGCATAGTTTAGATCATTTTTTATTTTTGCATCAATATCAGGATCTATAATTCATCAGAAAATATTCCATTATTATTTTATTTTTATTGTGTTATTTATCCCTATCATAGTATTTTCATTTTAGCATCTCTTTGGGTGCATCTATGGTCGACCCATCAACTATTGATTGGACCTATACAAGCTGATTTAAAAATAGATTGCTTTAAAAATAAGTGTCATATGATAAATCATTGAAGAAGATTAGGAACTAAAGTATTCTGGTAAGTCTTAGCACCCAATGTTTGCTCTATATTAGATTTTTTTATTGAGTGCATTTCTAAAATTGATTTGCATACCTTGAACCAATTAAAATTTTCAACTTTGGTAGGGATTTCTTGCATTATTATGAAGGTAAATTAACTTTGCATCTCATTTAGTTTTCATTATTATATATTTGCATATTAATCACATTTGAACCTAGTAACATTGGGGTACATGGACCTTCTCCCCATTACCCTTACCTATACTTGGATTTCATCACCAAGGTAGGCACACATAAGCACGCAAAATACATATTTTTCTTTATATTCCCCTAAAGATTGAGCCTTAACTTCAACACTTGAATAGACCCATCCTAGGAAACCTAAGCAATGGGTAAAAGAATCATAAAAATAAATCTTTATTTAACAATATTAAAAGCCTAATTGAACATTAAGCAACTAAACAAGATAAGCATCATTGCTATCTATATCACTATTTGGCTATTAAGCATACAGGATTGTTATCTTTATCATATATATTGTATGTGTTAATATTGTATACATTAAAAATATCTTAATCAAAATTATAGGCTTCGTGTCTATTTTCTTTCACTTTTTGGCACCAGTGGGATAATTGTAGTTTACTTCATCTTGTGTCTCACCAAACACCATCTTAAACAATAGTCATTAATGTCTTCTTATACACTTTTGAGTATTTAGACCTTTATATCAACATGGTGGCTCAAAATAGGTCTGACATTAGACGTAATAAAAACACACACAAAATTAAAACCCTACCTCTAGACCTATTGCTCCACAATCTCAACATTCATCACATGCATCTTCTCATCGTACATCAATTGTTCAAGATCTCAAAGGTCTTCCTATATTTGCAAATATTCCTTAAGATTCATAAAAGCAATTTTTCAATGATCCTATGGTTCAATATTAGTTGAGTATGTTTTTTGATCAATTTCAAATGCAATATTATCAACAACAACAAAGAATGCCATAACAATCTCAAGTAAAAAAATTGATTCATCACTTTAATGCTAAATATTATAATCCTCTTGATTCACATCCATACAATTAGAATTGAAGATGGAAGAAACCAAAAGATCCTTAATTTTCACTTCCACCTCAACCACCTTTTATCTCAACATCATCAATTTTTGCAATAAATAAATCTCAATATCAACAAATGCAACAATTACCATCACAAGAGCCCCTAGCCACATCATTTCCTTAACAAAATTATTGTCATCAAGTATCAATGACACAACAACATATCAATTTCAATCTTATATTTTCATCATATCATCAAAATCAATAAGCTATACCTTCTAGTGCTCAAAACCAATTTGTTATGTTTTAAAATACTTTGATCATGCAAAATGAAAATCAATCACAAAGTTTAGGGGTGCATCACAATATCAAACCCTTTAGGATCCCTAATCTTGATCAAAATCAATTTCAATCAAAACAAGTTTCTCTTGTTGGAAAAATTAATCCTTCCTATCAAATAAAACACTTTCAATAAACAAATCCTAAAGGAATCAAACATCAAGCTTCATCATCTTAACAAAATAACAATGTCAATCAATATCTCCATCAAGCTAAATCAAGTTAAAATCAAATCCCATATCATCATCTTAGGAAAATTTAATTATATCAATAAGCCTCAAATCAAAATCTCAATAAACCATCATTTCAAAATCAAATTCAAGGGATTATCAATCAAATGGCTCAACAATAAAGATATCAACCAATTTATCAAGATAAAATCATGGCAAATCAACAACCTCCAACAATGAATGATGAATTTTTAAATAGGTTACATGACATGGAGCTTAAAATCAATAATCAAGGGAAAAGAAAGATATCTTATTATACAATTATCAATGAACCAATCAACCTCATGGTTCCAATCAAGGCTTTTCCTTACAATTTTTAAGTTCGTCATGTGGATAAATTTAAAGGTAATGAGGATTCAAGGGAAAATTTGATATAATTCAAATATTCATTCTACATCATATCAAATGGCGATGTCTTGATGCCTATGATATTTGCAATGATACTTACAACACAAGCATTGGATTGGTATAATAATTTCCACTGACATAGCATTTACTCATTTGAATAATTGGCCAATTTATTATTAGATTATTTTTCTATCAATTTGAGTAAAAGAGCATCTATTATGGATTTGAATAAGTTATCACAATTCGATAATGAATCTATCAATGACTATGTATCATGATGAAGGGCACTTATCATATAATTACCTTACACTTTACCATAAGATGATCTTTTGATGATGTTTAGCAAAAGTTGTAATAAGAAAATATAATCTACCCTATAAATACAACAAAAATCCTTTGAAGAGTCATTAGCACAAGTGAAACTTACTAAAGAGGTTAAGGTTCAATCATGTGAAATTAAGCTATGAAAGACAAATAATGATCAAAATTGTAATAATGGTGATAATGACAACAATAAATCTTATCAAAAGCAACCATCAAATAAAATATCACATGATTTCAATCAAGTAAAACCAATCATAATAGTGGTATCCCAACAAAAATCATAAGGGTGAATCAATAATCAAGCATCTTTACCATGAAAACAATCTCAAAATTTTACTCCTTTGGCTAAACATTTATCAAACATCTTTCAAAGATTGCTTCAAGAAAATATCATAACATTGCTTGAAATTAAGGATAATCCACATGCAACTACTTGCTCAGGATATAAAGAACATATATTTTATTATTTTCATAGGAAAAAAGGACATAACACAAATGGGTGCATGTGATTACGATACATAGTCCAAGATCTAATTGATAATGAGAATATCTCAATATGAACTCCAATCACACCACCAAATCAACGTTTAGGGATATTTAAAAATCCTTTTTCCTAAATATAGTTTGAATTAATTGGATGCTTCTACATCATAGATTCAAGTTAATCATGAGTTTGGTTTATCTTCTTATCATGAGTTTGTGGGAATTGTCCATGTTTATCACACAAAAGAAAGTGATCAACAAGCAATAAAGGGTATGGTTATTTCACCACCTGTATCATATGAGCCAATAAGCATAAAGAAATCCTTTGATACATCATCTTTATCATACATATATTTTGAATCAAATCATTGAACATAAACATAAACATCAACATTAACGCATATCTTGACACTTGACCATCTATTACTTGAACATATTCATCAACATATGCCATACTCTTGATATCATAGGAGTTAATACTGAAGGCTACTCCTCCTTTTGCAGTTATCCAGTAGTTTGGGGTGGGATAAGGCACTCATCTCTTGGAACTATCATAAGTTACCCTTATCACCATCTATCTACATCATTATCATATATCATCATTATCACACTTCATCATTATATATATCATTTTGAGCACTACATAATTTCATCATAAGGCATATGTATCTTTGTCACATTATCATAGCATGGGGTATAAATCTTTTCTCATCATCATATCATCCTATCATTTATCACATCATTATATCATATTCTACAAAAAAATCATAAAAATCAAAATTAAATCATATATATTTGAGCATTATCATTATCCTTGAGCACTTTTAAAAAGTGTGCCTTTCATCATAACATCAAAACTAAAAAATCATAGTACCATATATTTGAGTTTCATTCGACCCATTATCATTGTCACTATCAATGGTCCTCTTTCCAATGAGTATACAAACACTTGGTTCACAATCATATTATCGAGTTGCCTTAAAATCAATCCCTTGGGGTTGATTATTGATTGTTGACTATCATGGTTTATGAGGGAAACATAGACTTATGGAAAAAATGGTAATGACTTTGAGATGGTTAAATCTCTTTGTCTTTTGATCATTTATCATATATCATTAAATAAAGGCAATACCATACATCATTATTAATTTCATCATCAATCAAATCAAATACGAAAATTCAAATCATATCAAACATGACCATTCATTAAGAAAATAATATCATATCTCAAGTCAAATTAAACATGTCAAACCAAATCATTCGTCTTGATCAAAATCAATATCTTATATCAAATCATGTGTCATGATCTTATCATATCAACCAATTATCATTTTCATATCAAAATATTTAAGCATTTATCAATATCAGATCTTTATCATAATCAACTATCTTTATCAATGGTCAATAAATATTTATGTTAACTTCACTTTGTTCACCCATTAAATCATGGTTTGAGGAACAAGATATTCATTATCTCAAATCAATATCAGTAACACCACATTCCAACATATTGGAAATGCATCATAATCATTGGCTTAAGCATTATTATTATCATTATTTTCTTTATTTTCCATCAACTAGGGCAAGGGTAGAACATTATATGCTTCCATTAATTGGGACAATTTTATATGTGATCGTATCATTATTCTTTGTTTCCCATCAATTGGGGAAAAAATATCATAAGCAT
>Ga0068628_1000189_pt1 | contig 17543 bp, 17 predicted proteins | sample InSIn2gowninarea_FD_77431 | JGI IMG/M metagenome (GOLD analysis project Ga0068628, IMG submission 77431) | Clean room microbial communities from NASA Spacecraft Assembly Facility at Jet Propulsion Laboratory, Pasadena, California, USA -... ... | reverse complement strand
CATGATTACGAGAACAAGTGAACAACAACATACGCATTTAGAAGGAGATTGCCTAAGACTGACCGCCTAGCTGACGGAAGGATCGACCTACCTACCTACCTGCCGACCTACATGTACCTATTAGTTATATTCCGAACAGTAACCCACTGACCTTTCCCACCACTAATACATAGGAAGAACCGTACAGTGCTTTAATTACCCACATGTATGCTACCTAGACTAGATACCTACCTACTTAGTCACACTCAAACTCGCCACCTACCTACCGACCTGACTAGCTAAGCTACCTACCTACCAACGAAAGCTATGTCCATGGAACATATCTCAAATATCAGGAAGAAGCCTGCTGAGTAAGGTACATATGAGCACTTGTCGGATGACTACTATAATCTTTTAAAGGTTCATTCTTCGCGGAGGTACGATACATTACGTACATACGTGCTTCACGGGTAACCTCGATCCTGTCGCGATGCTGGTAGTAGGTAGTATTGTATGCACAGGACCGGACGGTCGTGCTCGTGCCGTTGATGGATGCGTAGTTATGTGTGGTATAGAGAGCTGTGCTGCAAGGGGAGATTTGATCTAGATGAGTATAATGACCATGCTGGAAGTTTTTACCAACGTGGCTGTTTGTAAGAATGCTGTATAGGTAGGTAGGGGGGGAATGGAGCACTAGGTTCGATACAAGACTATCAACATACGTACGGTACGCTAGCTACGTTCGTGCATGATGGAGTCTTTACCACGGACGGATTGGAGGCTTGGATATTGGATGGTAGATTGAGGTTCTGGGTTGATAGACAGACAGATAAATAGGTTCCTGGGTTGTAAGATGCGAGGACAGGAGGAAATAACGTATTCGAATTTTTTTGAGCGATGAGGTTTTGGAGAACCGGCTCTATGTATTGTGATAAGATGGTAATGTTAGATCGCTTAGTGCCGGCACTTGCTTATGTGTTGACCTTGAATCGTGTGGGTTAGCATGAAGGCCTGCTTAGCCTGAGTTGCGATCCGTGGTTACGTGGATGATGTGGTTAGCACATAGATGATAAATTTATATTTTGGGAGGAGTTGTTTTTGGGGGTATTGTTAGCTAGCCATATCCTATTTGCATTACTTACATAGGGTTGTCCAGCTAGTGTACCAAGCGAGTGACAGTACATTGAATCGAACGGCTTCATCAAGAACATTTTCCCGTAGGAAGTTCGCGGTCATCTAAGGCCAGCTTAGAGACATGTGTTCGACGTACGGAGAAAGTCACGTTCAAGCCAACCAACAGAAAGGTGCTGTAGTTACAGCTGGGTAGTAACTGCCTGGTGATGTTAGCATATGATACCTCATGTAGTCACCATAATCAGATTCTGCTTCGCAATCATCGTCTTCATCTTCAATCTTGATTTTGACGTCCTCATCCGTATTCTCCTCGTTTCCGGTATCGACTTGTCTGCGCTCGAGTGGAAGTAACAACAGCTGGATGGCATGGCCTGAATACCATAAACTCTTTCGCATTAGGTTGATAGTGCTAAATGTAGAAATGGCGTTAGTTGATTTTTCTTCACCCATCATACGACGTTGAGAGATTTCCAAACCTCGGGTTCCGTCACGTACAGAACAGTAGGCCCATTTACCATCAACGAATTTCAGCGCCTTCCCTTGCCAAATGGCTCCACCGAATTGGTACTGCTCCCAAGCAAAGCCAAGCTCGGCCACATCAGTGTAGGGCTGTATTTTCGGTTCATCTGGCAAACTGATCTTTCCATCGGCGTAATAGTCGTCTAGGATGTCTTGTTGGTTAGCATACATCCAGACAAGATGAGCAATTTCGTGTACGAGAGTGATTGCAAGCATGATCCAGATGGTGCACTTCTCGTGGAGGGGCCTGGTATTCCATTTTGGATCGGAGAGCGCTTGCCACATAACTGGACAGCAAGTAATTTGGTAGACGATCGGTTCATACATTTCAGGCATGAAATATGGTCCTGTCGTTCCATGTGTTATGTCATTGGAGTCTTTCGGCTGATAGATGGAAATTCTCGTGCGGTCTGCTATCTCTTTGAGGACTTTATCGAATGCAAAAAGTTGCGGTAGTGTGATGTCGTGTAGTAACCAAGGGGTAATGACCACGTTTCCATCGTGGTCTTGAGATCTCGGTGCATGTAGTAGTGCTGACAGGAAACCTACACCCCTTCTCAGAAAGATTGTCGCCAACGCGAAGGCGGGCATACCATTACGGTAAACATTTGAGTCGATAGGATCTGCATGAAAGTCAAATTTTGCTTCGGTTGACGTGCCTATCTCAATAAAAGCTTCGGGACGAAAGAAATAATGGATTGATCCGGGTTCCGATCCGTCAAGCAAGTCCGTTTTGTTTGTACCAGCGACCGGCGCGCAGCATCCTTTGGGAATATCGAAGTTCGTGAACATTGGCTTATCTGGTGGAAAGAGAGTTTGAATTTCTGAAGCCATTGGAGCCAGCCAAGAGCAGAGGATTTGGGTAGTATTCGCAACTGATTGTGAACCTCAAGTAAGAGCATCTCGAGTAAGAGCATTGACAAGAATCAAATGAATTCCAGGCGGCTCAGGCCGTGAACGCCGCATAGTGAAACCTTTGACGAGGCCGACTTGTTCATTGTGGCTTGACAAAGAGTGTTCATCACAAAGACGCAACTCGAACAAAGCGTGTGATAAAGAACAATAAGCTATACTTCCATTGTCGATTAACGTGGTCGAAGCATCTGCGCTGTCTCATCGCCTGGCTTTGACTGGAGGTTAAAACATGGTACAAGTTGGAAGTAGATCATGTATGTGTCGAACATCATAACATGAGAGTCCTTGGTGAAGAAAATCCCGTGTGATAGCCAGTGATCTCGTGCAAAACAAAGAGTTTGGGCCAACATGACTAGACACGACCGTGGGAATTGTATTGCAGGGCTCACAGAAGGGAAACGCTTCATCAAGGTGAGAGTGCGAAAGAAGGTAGCCTGAGGCACCACTTTTCAAACAGTAAAAGGAACAAGTAATCGAAGACCGAAAGCCTAGACGAAGGGCCCCAACTCACCATAGTCGATCCAAGTAAGGAGCGAAGGTTGACCTTAGTTGATTTTGGCTGCATTGCTTTGTCCACTTACTGTACTCGCAACGACTGATTGCTGCCGACCCTAGGACGAATTTCTGGACATGGCACCCAGTAAATTATTTCGGTTGTTCCACAAGTATACAACCACATTGACGAAGGTGGTGAATGTGCAAGACTCGAGGTTGTGTTGATATGGTTACGGTGGCTGAGCCAACCGATAAGATGCAATTAAACATTGATTTTGGGATCGGCCCTATCGATTAGCAGCAATCAGTGTCAATTCGTCAAACGCTATCTGTAGATCTCATGGTCCAAATTTGTGATCCAAGATTGGATTGCGGGGGGTGAACATCCCCAAGGCGGCCATTCTGGGCGTCCGTATACCTAAGGTAGGTAGGCATGCCAATGCCCGCGTTCATCTCTGGCCATGTAGCAGCCACAAATTCCTTACTTAATACTCGATTATCCGCTCGTGTGAATAACTTCAGTATTGGTACTCCGTATTCAGTTGTTCTCATAGGAGCACTCCGCAAAAATGCATTCTGAGCCTTGCATGACACAAAAACAAGTAATTAGAGTTGACAGATCTGATCTGCGCCAAGACGATAGCCGAATATAGCGGAAAACCGAAAGCGGAAATTACAAACCAGACACCAGATATATGTGGCGGAACAGGCGCCTTCAGTAGCTTGGCACGAACACATCTTGGGTTAGCGTGTTTCAGACTCGGTGGCGCCACTGACGATTGGGCAATGTCACCGGGCAACGACGGCACATTATGTACTTGTCACCATCATGGCAGGAAGAAGGAGCTACAGTACAGTATCGAAACACAGCCTCACTCCGTACAGTACTGCAAGGAAAAACGATATCCGTAGTGACACCTCTAATATTGAGTCAAAAGCGCTTCTACCGAGTATTTGATTACTGGTTTATGGCCGTCCTGCAGGTCATGGACAGTGGCGATATATATTTTGCCTCGGTGATCTCAGCGCTTCATGCTACCGCTGGTGAATTCCCAACCAATCAGATTATGTCCCGAGCTGGCCACATGCTTCATCACTTGTTTGCATGTGTCATGAATGTTCGATAGTCAAAAAATGTCACACATTTAAGGTGCCACTGGGGACCCCCCGGTGTCTTAGCTGTAAGTTTGGTTCGTCAAAGACATCCCACTGGGGCTGGCAACGCTACTGAGTGGCGACTCCGAGAGCTCAAGCTGAACTCGACGACGCCCACGACATGTGGCCGATAGCTCGATGTGGGCCAGAGCATATGTAGTTGCAGTAGTCAGAAATATTCAATACTGTAGCTGTCGAGCTGTCGAGCTGTCAATATCAGGTGGCCAGCAGCCTAACTGCGGGGTAGGGCGAAACGAAGCTAGAAGCGGACAAGCCACATGCGCCTCTGGAGAATGGTCCGAGCTGTCATTTATTCCGATCATGATCTCACCACCCCATAAAATCGTCCTCACCCGCATAAGCTCGGTCCACTCTAAGCGCGATGTCTATCCAACCTGCCACTTGACTTTGACAACCACAACTCCAGCAGCTAACCCGAAACTGAAGGATTTTGCTCCGGAATACCGATAGTGACTCGAAGAAGAAAGGTAAAGGTTTGAATGTACGAGGTGGAATACGACTGACTAAAGGTTTAGTGTTCCTTCAAACAGGTCCACTGAACTCTTGACGTATGCTTCTGAACAGTACAGCACAGCAGTAGAGTGAAGTTTGTATCCAGTAGGCAAAGGAGGATACCTTCGGCTGTGGCAAGAAAGAACTTGTGAGGCTGAAGTGAGGGCAAAATGTACTGTACAGTACAAAAGTCGGTGGCAAGAGGTCGATAGAGACCTCGATTGCAGGGCCCGGAGCTTCCTGCGACTTGGCATGCACCAGTCACCGAGTAACAAGCTTGCACACCGTCGACATCGATGAACTTTTTGACTTTCCGAGTGAGACAATCTATGCAAATCCATCCACTATCGTGCATAGTCTACCAGCCAGTGATGTAGAGGGCGCCCCATTGGACAGGCCTATGCGGGACATGCAGGAATCCACCGGAGTATCAAGAGCGACAAGAACATTCAGATGTCAAAATTCCCAACCACTCTGTCACCTTATATATCACTACCTCCAGTCATCGTTTGCATACACATCTCATCACTCACATCTTCAACACATCAGCTGTAGACAGGTACCTCGCTCACCTTTCTACTTTACCCTCGCTCGACCATTCGATCGTTCAATCGTCTTTGAAGAACCACCACAAATCATCTCTACCAACACATTCAAAATGAAGGGATCTATCGCCGTCCTCGCCGCCTTTGCTGGTGCCGCTCTTGCGAACCCCATGCCACAAGCTGCCCCAGCTGCCCCATCAGGCTGTGCTGCTTCCTCACCAAGCTCATTCACCATCAGTGTTGTCAACGTTACAAGCTCGAAAAAGCGGGATCTTGAGAACGTGAGTATTTAGTAGATACATGTCTATGAATATAGCTAATACTTTTGCAGAGACAATCTTCCTCCACTGGTACCTTGACCCTCAGCCTCTCCAACAGCGTCCTCAAGGACCAATCTGGCCGAACTGGTTACATCGCTGCCAACCGACAGTTCCAGTTTGACAACCCAGTACAGGCTGGTGCCATCTACACTTCCGGCTTCTCGCTCTGTGGAAATGGCTCTGTTGCTCTCGGTGGCAGTGCCATCTTCTACCAATGCTTGAGCGGAACCTTCTACAACCTGTACGACCAGTCTCAGGGTAACCAGTGTAACGCTGTCTACATCGTCGCTTCGACCGGTGGCAGCTCTTCTGCTTCTTCTGCTAAGGTCTCTTCCGCCACTGATGGCCAAGTTCAAGCTACCACCAAGGCTAGCGCTGTCAGCCAGATCAGCGATGGTCAAGTTCAGGCCACCACTGCCAAGGCCACTGTCTCTCAAATCTCCGACGGTCAGATTCAAGCTTCCACCAAGGCTTCATCCGGCGCCGCTGTCTCCCAGATCTCTGACGGTCAAGTCCAGGCCTCAACTGCCAAGGCTTCATCTGGTGCTGCTGTATCTCAGATCTCTGATGGTCAGGTCCAGGCTTCAACCAAGGCCTCGGCAGCTGCCTCATCTGCTAAGCCTACATCTTCCGGCGCAGCTGTCTCCCAGATCTCCGATGGTCAAGTCCAGGCTTCTACTGCCAAGGCTACCTCATCTGGTGCCGCTGTCTCCCAGATCTCTGACGGCCAAGTTCAAGCCTCTACTGCTAAGGCCACTTCCACTGGTGCTGCCGTTTCTCAAATTACCGACGGTCAAGTCCAGGCTGGTACCTCATCTGCCTCTGCTACACCTGCCCGATATACTGGTGCTGCCAACCGTGAGGTTGCTGGTGGCTTTGCCTTCATGGCTGGTGTTGTCGGTGCCATCGCCATGTTGTAAATGGTTGATCACTTATAATACATAATCATCTGGGTTGGATACTCATTGCTGCGATCGCAGACAAGATGCTAAAATGCATGCTGGATTTATGCTACGAATCATGTGGGGAACGAGTCATATTTACCGTTGGTCACTGTCATTTAGCCTGATCGTTATGTGCAACAGTTGGATGGCATTAACATAGCATGGAACAGTCCTTAGCTAAGAACTTAATACTAATACTCTCATTCAAAATTTTTGAACATTTATCATTCCTACAATTATTCTCCACTAATATGTTCCTTCATTTCATCCATAGATGCATTTGCCAATTTTTGGCGGTCAGTACATCTTGATGTTAAGGTGCGTGCAAGCAAGAGTCCCCATCTAGTCTGCAGCTTGATGCTTTCAGACCTAACCTACTTGCATGAAGCAGGGATAACTAATGCAGTGATTTCTTCCACTATCACCGCATTAGCACCATCTTTGTCCTTTTCAATACGATACACCCCGGGTTCAGACCCCAACAACTGCACAAATAATTGGTCAACAAGCGAGTAATCGAACAAGCTGAACATCTCTGCATTTCAATTGCACCAACAACATCAAAGACCATAAAATCTGTACTGTACTGTATACCCGAGATGCCGTGTCGATCACGCAATCAATTCGTCTTTGACATGGAGGTGAATCTTGCATGACTTGGGAAAACATGATCAAGGTTCACGCTAACCACGATCCATTCAAAGTATCGCCGAAGGGAAATGTTGAGGTCGATCAAATCAGAAAAAAAAAGTTGGACCAACCTTTCGTACCGTTTCCGTAAATCCCGATGTGTCTCAGGTCTGGATGTTTGGGGTTTAGTGTTGGTTGGGAGTTGTGTGGTAGGTTTACCGAGTGGCTGGATTGTTCGTGCATTGCCGAGTGATGCCGAGAAGGTTTTAAGTTCCAAGTTGTCAGCCTCGGCCTTGTTCCGCGGGTGGTTCTGACTCAGGTAGCTTCTTACTCAGAGGCACGTGACAAATCACGCTAATGAATATAGCTACATTTAAACATTAAACAGTAGTACAATTATGTTAGCACAGTAACATCAACTACAACCCAATATTTGGTGACCAACGACATGGAACATAATGCTATGTACTAGATCATGGTATACTCCAAGTCAGAGGAACTGTCACTGAAATAATACGACAATCCGAAGTCGCAACACAGGTCCTCACGGAATGCTGTGGTTCACGCTAGTGACAGGTCCTCTACTTCACACAGATAACCTATAAAATGACAACATCGTCTATTGATACCCACGCACATTCAGTCCATTTCTCAATCAGATCAATCTCACGGTGAATGTCCAGTCTCTTAGCAAATCCAGACTCCAATTCACACCAACCACAACTTCAACCCACAACCTCTTCATAATCCCCCTAACCTCTTCCTTCTCCTCCAGTACCGCTAACACCGCCACAACACAATGCCCCGGACACAAGAAACGGTTTTTGCCCAAGCCGCTGCCATGTCCTGCCCCACCCCACCCGAACCAAAATACCGTGCTTTGCTCCCCATCATCCTCCCATCTCCTCTTCCCCCCTCTCCTCCTCCTTCGCCTCCTCGGCTTCTTTAAACCAGCACCAGCACCCGCACCACCTCATCCTCATCCTCATCCCTGGCACCTGATGCCTCCGCTACGCTCCCGCCGCTGGGGGCTCCGAGATCGACTCCGAAGTGCAATGAGCCGCAGGTAAAGCCAAATCGAAAGGAGACATTGCTTGGAAACTTGACGAGAGGAACCGGACGAAAACGAAGGAGCTGAAGCCTTCTCCTAGTCGGAATCAGGAGGAGGAGGAGAAGTAAAAGGAAGCAAGAGGGTTTCGACATATGGAGAGTGCATGTGGAAGCATGCATTATACTATATTTGGACCCAAGCGAGGTATTTTGCGTTTCAAGTACTCTACAACAGCTGTCCAAGTACACGGAACATGTCGCTGTACTGCTAGTTACAACAGCAGGAACGCCACAATGCCTTATTCACAAGGAAGAACAAAGCCAACACAAAGCTAACTGTCTGACGCTTCAACGTCAAATCGGTTGATATACGCAAATCTCCACAACCACCGTTACTAAAGTGAACTGCTATTATTAACAGCCGAAATCGTTCCTCGAGTATTCAGAATCCGTGTGTAGCCAAGTTCGTGTTAAGCAGCCAAGATGAGCAGATATCTACGCCAGACAATGAACGTAACCATGACAGGTCCTCAACTGACCAATCCTGTCAAATACAGTGATGTGGTCCGTTGTCTTGGGACAGAGAAATTCAACACAACACATACAAATGATCAATCACTTCAATTGTTCTCACAGAATCACGGCCAAGTCCTTTGTTATACCCCTAATTCAGGTCTGGAGATACGCTTATAACGACTACCTACATCCCGGTTAGTCCTAGTCCATCTAATCCAACCGATCTCAACTCAGACCGATCCTGTCCAGAATTTACGGTAAGCACGCAGACTCGGTTCTATACCTGAACAGAGAAAGCACACTCTACCATCATCAAGAGCAGTCAGCACCCACCAGCCCAATCCATTAACTCCACACGACTGAACCCCGCAGAACCAATTCCAATTCAAAATGCAACGACCAAAAAACCCCCAAGACATCCTGCACCACCAAACCAAAATAAATACCTCAACGACCCTCCTCTCAACCCCCTTCCTTCACTCCCAAAGCCTCTCAACCCCCCAAAAACAGTCCATCAAAGACGCCGTCACAGGCCTGTCCCGTGCTGCGGCGCATATGACACTCCTCTTACACACCATCAACACCATCACCAACACCAGCACCACTACTGCCACGGAACTCAGTAACGCGCGACACGTTTTCGCGACATCGTTCGAGGAGTTGGTCAAAGCATTCAACAACATAAATTCCATCGGTGTCGTAGGCGGCCGAGGAAGGATGGGTGGAGGATGTATAGAGTCCTTCTGGAGGCTTTGTATGTCGATGTTGGGGGGGTGTTGGGGGCGTTGCTTGGACTGGAACGGGGATCGGGGTTGGTGCAGAGGGAGGGAAAGGAGAAGGAGATGAAGGGAAGGGGGTTTGTGTTGAATCCGGAGGCTGTGGAGTTTGTGTCGGTGGTGGAGAAGGAGAAAGAGAGGGTGAAGGGGAGGGGGAGAAGGTATGTTTTGAACTCGATGGCTGCGGAGTTTGTGCCGCTGGGTAGGTAAGGTAGGTTGGTTTCGGTTCGGTTCGGTATTGAGGTAAGGTGTTTTGGGGAGTTGTTTGGTTGTCTAGTCGTTTTGTTGACTGGTAGACGGGTGTATGTTTTGGTAGTGAATAGCTGGGTCTTAGCATCCTTGACTGGTTTGTTGAAGCTTTTCAATAACAACGCGTGTTTATTTCAACTCGAGTATCTCTGAACATTTTCATGTCGCGACAGGAAATGCATCCTGTTTCCCACCACCACCACTGTACAGTCCAAGTACATCAAGTAACCCCCTCTCTTTCAATCTAAGCTCCTCATTAACCTTCCTCCAAACCCTTGATCGTGCATCAACATCTCGACAATGAGGCATCGGTTCCTGCTCCCATATCCTATTAAAATACCTCCCTCCTCCCTTCCCTCTCGCATCTTCCCCTCCCTGAGCTTTCGGATCAGGTCCACATTCAGCCGCAGTAGCAATATAAATAATCGCCATGCTACCTTGCTTAGTATTAATCCCAAACAATCTCGCGACGAAAATGAGTATATAGCTGAAAATGAAATTAAACCACGACGATTGCTGAATCTGCCAAATGCCGCTCGCGACATAACCGGGATGAAACCCGTTGACAGTGATGTGTTTGTATTCATCGTGTTGGAGGAGTCGGTGTTGGAGTTCTGTCAGCCAGATCTGGAAATAGAGCTTGTTGTTCTTGTAGTATTGGACGCCGCCTGGACCGGCGTTTGTGGGCTTCTCGCCGTCGCCGTTGAAGTTGGTGATGTTGTAGTGGCCGAGGAAATGGAAGCAGGATGTTGTGCAGAGTACTCGTGGTGCTTTGGCTTTTGATAGGGAGGGGAGGAGATACAGTGTTAATAGGACGTGTGAAAGCAGGTTGATCTAGAGTATAATGTTAGCTGTGGCTGGTTGGATTTGGATTGGCTTACCTGATGAACGAATTCGAATCCATCTTTGGTCAGGAACACCCTGGAATCTCCGCCCGGAGAACTGCCGACACCGGCATTGTTACATAGGACATCTAGAGGGCGATCTGTTGCCAGCCACCGTCTTGCGAGGGCCTCCACACTTGCCAAGTCCGCCGCATCATACTGCCACCATTCGATTGTACTCTTGTGGCCATTCGAATTCGCTCGGGCTTTACAGTCTTCGACTGTGGTTAGAGGGTGATATTCATGAGATCGTGGTTCACGGCAAGCCAAGACGAGATTTGCTCCCCATTGGGCGAATGTCAAAGCTGCTTCGCGTCCGATGCCGTTGTTCCCACCGGAAATGATGATCCATTTCCCTGTCAAGTTGACACGAGGGACGTCAGACTCCGTTAGTATTTCTGTCCGGTTGTTGGACCTTCCGCCCATTGCGTCCGTCCATGCTTTGGATGGTTCGGGAAATGATAGAGGAGCATCATAGGGTATCTTGTCGATCTCCATGGGAAAATCCTCTCGATGTGACATGGTGTAGCCGGAAGCTGGATCAGTTGATCAAGGTGGGTCCGTATATACAACAAAAGGACAAAATGAACAGCGAGGAGGAGGAAAAAGAAGAAAGAGGGGAGAAGAAATCAAGCCAGAATTACAGCAAGCAAGAAAAATTACTGCGTTGCTAAGGTGTCCATAGGTTTTGCTCACTCATATATGATTCAGGGCGCGGTTATACAGTTTTCTGTATCATTAAAGTAATTGCAGGTTGAAGGTGGGAGCTGGATTATGCGGTGAAGATGGCAAGATTCAAACTACGTTAATTGTACGCGAGGCTTGGCGAGATGACTAGCTTAGTTGTGCTGACATAAGAAAAGTGGGTCGAGAGTAATTACGAGTTACGGAGTACTCCTGAGGCTAAATCTCCTACCTACGTAGGTATAAGTATTGAACCCAATGTTACTTCTTTGTTTTAGCTGACTAAGAAGCGGGAAGAGAGAGAAGAAGAGGGAGATATGGGCAACCAAGTAGCTGGCCCTTTCGGAACTCGGGAAGGACCAGCGGCTTGATCGGGATCAGTTCTCTGCCCGTGGTGGATTTGGCGTTGTGTGGTTTCCTCACATGAGAAACGATTATTACTTGGACACTTCGTCAGCTTAGAGATGCCAGACATTATTCACCGTAATTTTGGTTACAACTTTACTTAACCTGTACACTGTGTTTGCACTGTGGAGCCTACGTAGGTAGAGTAAAATACCAATTCCTAGCTAAGTAGGCAACATGGAAGATTTGAAGGGCCAGGTATGTATGCCTTAGGTCATGTCAGCTTGGGCAGAGCACAGCCGCGTGGAGAAGTAATGCAGCTGATGGCTTCGCAGATTGCCATTATTACAGGAGCCTCATCCGGCATTGGCCTCGTCACTTGCGAAGCTTTCCTCGAGAAAGGAGTCAAAGTCCTAGGAATCGCTCGAAAAACTTGCCCCGAGCGCTTAGCCTCGCACGAGAACTTCAAATACTTTGCCTGTGATCTGTTGAGTCCCGGCGCCAGCCAGAAAATCGTCGACGAATGCAAGAAGCAATTTGGAGGTCGGATCGACATTCTACTCAATATTGCCGGTGTCAAGGACTACTGGGCTAGTGTTGATACTGTGAGGGAAGATGACTTTGACAGAATCCTGGCGACGAATTTGAAAGCGCCGGTCATGCTTATGGGGGCTGTTGTGCCCACGATGAGGGAGCAGGGAAGTGGTGCGATTGTGAATATCTCGAGCAAGGCTGGACTCAGTGGTGCTGTGGCTGGAGTGGCGTATGTGTCGAGTAAACATGCAATCGTGAGTTTTCTCGAGATGATCGGTTGCAGCCGGTTCCATGAATCAGGTACCGTACCTTGGAAATTTGCTAACCTTTTCAGATTGGGGCAACCAAAAACACAGCATGGAGATTCCGGAAAGATGGGATTCGCTGCAACGTGATATGTCCTGGAGGTCGGCAGCCCCTTTCCATGTCCACTGGCACCGTGCTCGTTGCAATTCACCCCGAGCGGTTCAAGAAGCTAACTTTGTGACGTCTGTAGGCTTCGAAACTAACATTCAAAATGCCCTGCCGGATCCCTCGAGGCTCGACATGGACGCGTACGAAGTTTGGAGGCAAGTCAAAAAGCATCCAATCCCCCCCTCTCTGACCAGAATTGACCATATTTTAGGAAAATCCATGCCAACAACGGCAGAACTTCTGACCAGCCACAAAACGATCCGCGTGAAGCTTCTAAATTAATCTTATTCCTCTGCTCAACCATGAGTAAGCATCTCAACGGCGCGATTATACCTATCGATGATGGTTGGAGTGTTGTATAAAGTATTCGGAAACTTTCGTCCGCCATACGGAACTACTGTATGAACAAATCAAAGCTTCGGAGTCGATGTTTTGGTTTGGGCTGTCTTTGCTGAGCAACGTGTATATTTGGAGATGCACCAAACATTAGCTCAAGCTAGGCACTATGGTATATTTCGTGACTATCCCTGCTGGCCCCTGACCAAGATCGTCTTCTTTCCATCATGTGCAGCGATCACATTCACACCCGGCTTATAGAAGTCGAGTATCTCCTGTCCTCTCAGACGTTTACCATCGTTAGGGCGTATATAGGTGTCGTCGTCAAGTTCCATCCTGTGCTCTACCTCTTCGTCATCCACCACGACGAGGTGTTTGGTAGACACCTCCTTCACCTTGCCGATCGCCGGAGCTCCATCCGCGGCAATGAGGACCCTATGATCCATGGACAGACGAAAGCGCGAAGAGATGTTGTAAAGACCAGTGTGCGGCGTCCAGGGATTCATCAACAAAACATCTCCTGCTTCGTAGTTGGCAGTTCGCCATCTATCTGCGGGCATACTCTCCTGTGATATATAGCCAGGTGCGCCGTTGACGATAGGATGTTGATTGACTTTCTCGGCCATCCCTTCGACGAGTGCCAGACCCCCGATTTCGCGATCGATCGTCGCCAGCGGGATCCAGCAAATGCGGAACGGGATGCCTGGGCTATACGGTCCGTCTTGATGAATGCCAGTACTCCATTGACCACTCTTTTTCACGTCTTCTGGTACTGGTGGAGTGGCTCTGTACTCAACAATAGGAAGCCAGATTGGCTTATCCCCAAGCAGTTCGGTGAAGAATTCCTTGATCGGAGGTGCCGAAGTAAGAAGTTTCCACGTATCGTTGTGCCACAGCGTGTCCATGCGATGAGGAAAATCAGTGAGCGAGGCGCCATTCCACTTCACGCTTTTGTCTGTTCGAGCGCCGTTGGAAGGCTCGATTACCTTCAGTCTCTCGAGTTCGTCAGTGTAAACCCTTCTCATTCGGCCAACAGCCTCTTTGTCCAGAACGTCCTTGAAGTACCAATATCCATCAGTCTCCCAAGCTCTGTCTAAAGCATCACGATTACCCAGGAGACCGTTATGAACCTTCAGGTCGCGGAAGTCTGGTCGGCGCGGCTGTTCTATTGACCCCATTGCAAGGTGGATATGCGGGACCTCCACCGAGATTCTTTGGTGTGACTCCGCAAGATGCACCCCAGGTTCAAATGGCAAGTGGATTATCCGGCTGTAAAATGTCCTTGAAAAGCTCAGTCCAGAGCTGGGGAAACGTGTACAAAAGGCTTCTAGAATGGTTCGGTAGGCGTGCCAAGCCTGGAATCTGCCCGTCGTGGTAGACGACTCGTACAAATTTTGGCCTCCTACCTGATTCTGTGACTGCGAAACAAGCCTTTCACTAAGCCAAAGCAGCCTACCAACGGCGAGACGCAATACCTGTCATAATTGAAGAAAATGAGAACTTGCATTGACCACCAAAAGGAGACGCCTCGACAAAGACTATTCCAAGGTCTCTCAGCATGCACGACTTGACGGGCAAGGTCGCTCTTATTACGGGTGCAGGGTGTCGTGGGGAAGGCTGGGGTAATGGTCAAGCAATTGCTACCCTTTTCGCAAGACAAGGGGCTCGAATTTTTGGTTGTGACCTGGACATGGAAGCTGCCGACAACACCCGGCAAAGGATTCTGTCAGAAAATGCCGCTGCCGACGTCACCATGATGCTGGCAGATGCCAGTCAGAGAAAATCGATGGAGGAACTTGTCGAGGCCTGCATGAAGAAGCACGGGAGAATCGATATTCTGGTCAACAACGTTGGGGTTGGTGGCCGCGGAGATCCAGTGTCGATGCCTGAAGAAGTCTGGGACCAGCAGATGAATGTCAACCTCAAGAGTGTCTATTTGACTTGTCATCTCGTGATGGGAATCATGGAGAAACAGGAAGGTGGAGGCAGTGTTGTCAATATTTCCTCCATAGCTGGACTTCGTCATCTGGGGGTTGACACGATTGGCTATGCAACGGCGAAAGGAGCCGTACTCTCATTCTCTCGCTCGGCCGCTCTGAGCTTTGCGAAACGTGGGGTGAGAGTCAATGCGGTGATACCTGGTATGATGGATACTCCATTACTTCGGAATGTCGGCCCAGACTATCAAGCTCTCCGGGAGAAGAGGAACAAGGCGTGTCCCATGGGGTTCATGGGAACTGCTTGGGACATCGCCCATGCGGTATTGTTCCTAGCAAGCGGTGAAGCGCGGTATATAACTGGAACAGAAATACTCGTAGATGGTGGTGTTACACAAGCAGCTGCTCAAGCTGTATAGCTTTCGCGGTGTGTGGTGTAGACAATGTGGAAGCACGACTCATCTCGACAGTATATTCTGTTCAGGCTCAAGATCATACTCATCATGCCCTAACGAACCAATGGGATCAAAGTTTCCCTGACTTCAGGCTGAGACGGTGGGTTGGAGTTACAGGACTCGATTACTGATATAACGAGATCAGACTGAACTACGTAGCATACTATTTGATAAAACACGCTAGGATAGTACTGGACTAGCGAACACCACGTAAGTCTACCAGTGGTGTACGAGTAACACAATTTGAACTCATGATTCACACGCCACAAAGGTCCACTAGATATCAAATCTTACAATCACCATGATACTAACTACTCTAGTCTCGTGCAAATCATCACAGTTTCAACTCGTGGGTGTTGCATCCAACTCACCAAAAACACCAAAGTCAAGCGCCAAGCACTGCACCAACTTGAATGTTGACACGTCGACTGCATTCTTTCATCCACACAAACCATCCAGGTTTCCCGTATTGCTCAGCAATAACAATGCTACAATCATGCCATACAAACCCAAAACCTCAGCAAAGATCAGAATCAACACCATAGCCACAAAAAGCCGAGGCTGCTGAGCGAACGCCCGAACACCAGCATCACCAACAATGCCAATCGCGAATCCTGCAGCCAAAGCCGACAGTCCTACTGACAGTCCAGCACCAAGTTGTATGAAAGATACCGACAAGGGAATTGCTCTTTTCCCAAGCTCTGTTGCGATCTGAATCGATACAACCAGGCCGTATATGCTGAGGATACCCGCCATGATTGTTGGAGTCAAGCCTAACATAACATCGTCAGCATTGTGTCGATATGTGGTTTTGTTTTTGCTGTTCACGCACTTCTGACCATGTTATCTGGACGTAATACTCCAGCAGCCATGATGCCAGTTCCAGATTTTGCAGTCCCATACGAAGCACCGATATTCGCCATAGTAATCGCGGCCACCACTCCCATCGCTCCGAAGAAAGGCTGATGGGCAATTAGTCTTGTGTGCCTTCAACACTCGACCTTTTCTTACAGAATATACAGGGCTGTTCAGAGTCGTAAGTTGGATGTTCGACAGTTGGAAACAAGCTCAACTTACCACAGATCAGACGCCATCTTGTCACTCAGCTTGAACCTCACAACGAAACCACAGAAGCCGAAGTAACGAAACCAAGCAGAGCTCTAAGAAGCAGATACCAGTCTGATCTCCCGCACCCACTCACTTATACGCTCTGCCTGACGCATAGCTCTCACTTCCCATGTTCAGGCTACAACAATTCCTTCATCCTCAATTGGTGGCACGTGACTTGAACACCGTATTACCAGGTTTACAACACCATGATGCTTCTGGTAGCTACAGCACGATAGTACTCACCGAGATACGCTGTACTCATGCAGGAACAATGCCAACAACACGTACTTGTGGCTCTCCACGTCCCCAACCTCCCTCTTTCATCTCAAAATACACCCCCTGGTCCTCGACTCAAGCCCATCCGCATGCATTCTAGTCCGCCAACTCCCATTAACAATACCCTACAATTGAAACAAGACAACAGCGGACTCGAGTGTGAGGTTGGCTTCGTGCTACAGTATGTACAAACGTATAGTGGATACGCACTTTTAAGTATACCGTGGAAATAGCTCCGTACCTCTCTACTGTTACGTTTCCAACCTTCGTCTTAGGCACTTTAATTCTACAGTCCATGAGAAGAATGACTACTAGGCAGGTTCGTCTAATCAATCAAAGCAGGGTATCCTATTTTCGCAACCAACTAATTAAAAATAACGTGTTCATTCTTTGGGACATTTCATGAAGCATATATATCACATCCAAAAACATCATCGTCTAGCTTGATCACACTGTTCAATGAACCTGTAAATCCCTTCCAGACCTTCATAGTCTTCATGACTACTCCTCTTCCCTGCATTGTGATGATGCGCATTCATTTGCCGATGATTGGGCGCGAAATACATTGCCGCTTCATCTTCTGCAACACCAGGACCATCGGATGGATGCAAGGACGAATAGTCCGACATCTGAGCGGGTACAGGTCGTGAAGAAAGCCATGGATTGTCGATAATGTCACCGTCACATGTCATGAAGCCTATGGCCTCTTGTGTCTGGCTTTTCCGGTGTGGACTGATGGTTTCGAATTCGAATTCGTGGCTCTCGGCTGACAATGAGACGGCGTATTGTGGAGCAATGGCTGGAGAAAGCATGTTGTGCCAGTCGATG
>Ga0068628_1000188_pt1 | contig 17550 bp, 21 predicted proteins | sample InSIn2gowninarea_FD_77431 | JGI IMG/M metagenome (GOLD analysis project Ga0068628, IMG submission 77431) | Clean room microbial communities from NASA Spacecraft Assembly Facility at Jet Propulsion Laboratory, Pasadena, California, USA -... ... | reverse complement strand
GGGGGGGGGGGGGGGGGGGGGGGGGGGGGGGGGGGGATTGTTGGAAAAACCCTGACAAGCCTTGTGCTCAACTGGAAGGCCAGAAGCGGTCTCACCCTCCCTTGTGGACTCCCAGCTGCTGGCCATTGACTGTGACAGTGGTCTGCCAGTCCACAGCGCCAAAGTGCAGCAGCACTCGAGAGCCTGACCACTCGCCAGGCAGTGTGAACGTGCGTCTGTACCACATGTGAGCAGTGCTGTCGTCTGCCTGGAAGATGCCTGCACACATGCTCAGACATCAGACTGAAATCACACACACTGCACACATGCTCAGACATCAGACTGACATGACGAGCACAGCACAGCACAGCAGCATTGGCGGCAGCAATTTGGGGCCATGACTGCACGCTATGAGCCTGTGGCGGCTGCCTAGAAGCTGGTTGTTGCTGATGACTCAGCAGGGCCTCGGTGGAAGCCCTGTACTCAAGTGCTGGTAGCGTTGCATGCAGATGTCCTGTGTGCGCAGCTGAGATTTTTACCTATAGTGTACGGGCACGACATGGTGCGCTTTGACAAGCAGACAATGACAGCCGACAAGTACTGATGCTGAAGACTGGTAATGATAATCTCAGTGACAGTGCAGCATGCCAGCTTATGATTGGGCCAAGGTCATGTAAGTCCTGCCTTTGTAAAGCTTTATTTCACTTTGTGTTTCTGTTACTCTGTTACTGTTTTTGTTTCAGTGTCGAGTTCGACTGGGACTGCACAAAGAAAGGCCAGAACGGTGGCAATGAACACCTTTCTGAGTAGCTCTTTTTTTCAACTAGCCACCATGATGTGAAAAGAAGGGGCATTTACTATCGAGTAGAAACCCAAAATTTCAACAAAAAAATGGTGTGAAGTTACCCAAGGTTAATACCTGATAAGTATGACTCTACAGGAAATGGCACGGTGATGGTCCTTTTTAGGGTTTCGTTCAGGTTTGGGATGGTGCCTGTCAAGCTGGTGCAGTCAAATTCCCATGGCCCATTCAGGTTCTGCCAGGCTCTGCGCTGCATCTGCGGGCGGGGGTACTCGGGGTGGGGTGCCTCTGGGTCAACATCCTTGGTCCAGGGCGTTATCATGGTCCTCCCGTTAGTATCCTACATCGCCATGTACCTCCCAATAACCTTGTGCCATGCTCCTTCTCTGGAGACAAAAAGGGTTGGGGGGAGAGGGGCAAAGGGGGCAGGAGGGACAGGGGGGGGGTGGGAGCAAAATCACCATGCAGCGCTGCTGTCCAGTTGTTGCCATGGATGCAGAACAGTGAAAAAGTGAATACTGGGGGAATGGCTGCAGTTAGCAGCATGAGTTGGAGTCATGGGGCATGACCAATGCAACTGACTCTTTGTGCAAAATATGTATATGCTCATGGTGTGTCTATTACAAGCTCTGTCTGTCAAGATAGCAGCCTGCAATGTGCGGGATTGTTTTAGACATTGGGTGCTGTGCAACAGAGTTTCTGGACAACTGCAGGATTTGCATTGTATGCGTTTGTACTGCATGCTTATGGCATGTGTTGTCAGGGGCGTTAGGATGGCGTAGTCAAACCTCAATGACTACCGAGTGCAGTAATTGATTGTCGGTGATTTGTGAAGGACAGCAGAAGCAAGGCAAGGTACACAGTCATGAGGCCAAATCACCTTGTACCAATAGGTCAGATTTTTGTCAGCTGCACTGATATGTCCCCAGTGGGTGACGTCCGAAGGGTGGCTTCTCAGGTAGAAAACAGCAGCCACCAGCAGAAGCGCGCTTATAGGAAGCCACAGCGCCCATCTGCACTTCTGACGCACGAACCGTTTTTGCCTTTTAATGTCTAGGCGTTTCCTGTAGTACCTTGGGGTGTCAGAGTCAGGATATTTGGGAGTCCCGGTATCGCTCATTTTGTGTACTGCAAGAACGGATCACGCTTTGGCAACCATGATGTTTTGCTTGCGTACATTGTCGAGTGAGTCGACGTTCGACAGATCAACATACCAAAAGGCGCTGTTACAGCTGTCCAGGAAGCGCTGTATCGATCAGGGTCAATGTTTCATTGTTTCTGGCAGCATTGCACTTGCGGTGGCAGGAGCCACCACGGCCAGCCGCTAAGAAGTTGCACTTCACAGATCCGCAACACCAGGTGTTAGGACCAATAGTTGTTTCATGGAACTTGTCGACAGAATGTTTTGTCTGTCAGAACTCAATGGTGGGGTTGTGCCAGTGAAGGCTGCAGCTCTCAGAGTCACTCACGAAGTCTTGACCGAAGCGGCTCGCACCAACGCACACGAAACTCGAGAACTAACTTTAATCACTAGGAACATGCATTACAAGTGACTGCAGACATAAGGAAGTGAAACTCAGCACTGACTTACACAAGCAAAGTGTATGTGCAATGAATGTAAATCGCCTCGTAAATAGTATATTGGTGACGCTGGCACACTTTTCACCGCATCTGACACCCACACCTGAAGGATTGGTGACTTTTAGAGACTTCTCAATGACTGTTGATACATAGCAGCTACCTGGAGAGACTAAGCGTGCTTTCCTGTAATACATTGCCTTGTTTGCTGGGCTCTTCGCAACAAAGAAACTGTCTTTGAGCACCTGCAAAACCTGAGGCCTTACACCCAGCCTGGACTTGTAATGCATCACTCCTTGCTAATACTGCTCACATTGCACTGCATTCAGGCAGCTTGCACCACATTAGCACAGTCTGGTAGTCAACATAACACTTTCAACCATTAACAGCAGAGGACTGTATTTGCCGCTGTTTACGGTACAATGCTGACACAAAGGACCCAACAACAACTCCAGCAGTGACGAAGCACACAGCAACACCTGCCGCAAGTTTCCACAGATCTGCTGTGTACACAACACCATAGTACCTATCGCAAGTTTGGGTGTTGACATCATGCTCAGCAGCTGAGCAGAAGGGCAATCGCTCAAACATGATATTGATAACTCCTTTGTGGGGATCAGCAATGGAGCTGAAAGCCTTGTATGATAGGTCCATGTGGGTCATGTCCCCGCAACACCACTTCTGGTTGTCCTTGTTGGCGTGTTTACAAGGACATGAGTCTGTGATCATGACACTGATGGTACGATTGCTGATGCATCCAGAGTCTGGGAACTCAGCATCTGGTAAGCCTCTCGTTGGACCAGGGACACAACTGATGTCGTAGCAGACCCCACACTGACCTTCAGACAACAAGACATGGACTATGTAAGACTCTGCCCCGAGCTTCAGCAATAGTGCTTAGAAAAGATAGAACGAATTCCTGGACTGGAGTCAGACATGTGCGTTTCTGCTGACATGCATTTCTAGAAACTCATGTAGCTGTCAAGGTGATACAGCAAGCCAAGACCCTTGTGATTTACTTGCACAGCTTGGGTCTGCCCAGGCAAGTGTAAACCATGCTGCAACCGTAAGCAGGTCCCGCAGTCATCATCTGAGGCATAGCAGTAATACCTTACAGGCATGCCAGCCGATGCTAGATACCTACTAGGCGTGTCCTAACCTAGCTCTGAATGCCAACTAGCACATACACAGACACTAAGCTGCACCTAGGGATGTGCGCTGACAGGGCGAGTGCCATAGACGCATCTGAGGCATGCATCCAGAAGATGCATCTGTGTGTAAGTTGCGCTGGCACAATCGGGAAGTCATAGGGTCAGTCTTTGACGAGTGCCAGACTAAGAGCCAAGTTGCGGGAAGAAAGGAAATACAACTGAACGCTGTTTGCTTGGTGTCTGCATACAAGCAAGAAATTGCTGACCTGTGTTGGAGAGGCCTGGTGTGTTGATAGCTGCCACCAGCCCATCTCCATCAGCTGGAAGAGGGGACCCTGAATTGCCATTACATACATGATCAGGGCATGTGTAGAGCATTGCGTACAGCGGTCATGACATGAAAGGGCTGTGCCGGCACCCCTGCATGGGACTGTGTCAACCCGCAGGGGTCAGACCAGCCCTCCACTGTAGCCATGATGTTGCAGGCGTAAGAGCATTTTTTACAGAATTTCACTTACGCATGTGAAGGCTGTGGGAGGAGCCCTTTTGTTTGAAAAGGCAATACATAATTTAGACCCTCCTTCTCAGTTTAACACACACAGTTGAGAAAGAGCCAAGATATGGAGCCAAAATGTGCCATGCTTGTGATCATGCATAAGTAAAGCTCCATCATGTTTTGCTGATCCATAGCAGGAGGCATGTTTTGCATGTATAGCTTGACAAGGCAGTGTATTCAAGCAAACCACGAAAGCTCTGTATGGGTGATGTGCATGCAGCATGCAGCATGCAGCGTTCATTTTCGTTGCTATGGAGCATTTGTTGCACGATTGGCAACAAAATGCTGTTGTATGTATGCCTGTGGTGCATTGCACACATATTGAGCAGGTGAGGGTTGACCTATATAGTCAAAGCAGTGCCCACTCTCGCACCGGTTGCTGAGCCATCCCCAACGCTTGTGGCACGCGCAGGAGCCGTCGTTAAGAGTGAAGCCATCGCCATTGCCGTAAAAGGTTGCTCTACCGAGAGCTGGTGCCGCGCAGACGAAAGGTGCAATCCGCAGCAGAAGTGTGCAGAGTAATATGACGTTCAGAGACTGTCGTGTCCAACGAGGCTCATAACACTTTGCATGCCTTAGCATGACCCGACCAGCCGGTGTGAAGCGAAGCGGACTGCAGCGTTAGTTCGTTCAAAGCTCAACGTGCCGTTCTTTCTGCCGTAATCAACACAGCTCGTTTGGGACGCCGACCTTGCCAATTTTCCGGCAGGGAATCTGTGCAGGGCAAGACACTGGAGTGCACGTAGCCGATAAAAGCAGCTGAGTGGACGCCGGTTTCGGAGGCACACTTTTTGTCATCTTGTTGTGCCAGAACTAGTCACCACTGTGTTGACGACATTAGTCATTACTTGGTTGACAGTTACGTAAAAGTAGAATAAACGTGTCATGTGACACATCTGTGCTCCCAATATCAGGCCAGAACATTATTGCTGCAGTGCTTGCAAAGTTCACATCACCCACCTACTCGCCTACCATTCATTCATTTGTTTTGAAAATGAAACTATTGAATCATCTCCACAAAATATTACAAGCAAGGGCAGTGGACACTTGTATGTTTGTGTGTCCATGGCAAGTCACTGAGTGTCTGTCTCATCAGCTTATAACCATCGCAACAGGCAGTAAACCTTTGTTACAAAGTGGAGTTACACATGGATCCATGAACCGCGCATTTTAAGGAGGCAATATCGAGATTGTTGATGTCAAGCTTCTGCCACACCACATATATTTGTAACATCCCCCTTCCCTGTATCTACTTGCTGGATCGCTATCAACTTGCTGGATCCTCTAGCAAACATGTAAGCCTGCTTGTCGGCCAGGAGGCACACATAGCTCTTAGGACGTAGGCCTATTGGCTTACAGGAGTGCATGGAAGTCACCGCTCCAATCTGACACCGTCTTGTCCTCGCTCATCTGCTGGCTTGCATGCTGACAGCACTGGCCGCCCTCCAAGACACCAACTTAGATTGTGCAACGTTCCCCTTTCAACTTGAATGTGTCTCAGCCATCTCGTCGATACTTTGCATGACAGCTGCCGACAAGACAAAGTCTAGTGCAATGTTGGCCCGGATCCTGCCTGACTGAGCTGATCTGGGTATCACAGCCTGCAGACAGATCTGGACACTTTGTTTGCAATGCTTAACCGTTTCAGTCTGATGTCATGGCAAACACATTCAAGTGCAACACAGGGCAAGACAGCTTGTCTAAGTGCTAAGCTTCACAAATGATGGCCACAGTCCATCATGCATTGATATGACTGCCGGTATGACACATGAGTGCACTGACCTGTCCATGTTGCAGAGCCCAGCGCAGCACAACTTGTGCAGGAGAGCGCTGGGCATCCATGGCTGCCTGTACAACTGCAGCGTGACTTAGGACAGGGTTATGGTCGTATCCTTTCATCAGCCACTGGCTGCCCAACGTGCTGTAGCCCTGCATAATAATAGAAAGATATTGCAGAGTATCATAACAACACTCAATACCCTGACAAAACACTTTCTGCATCACCAGCAGCAGCAGCAGCACCACCAGCAACAACCATCACGGCAACAAGAATAACAACAACAACCAAACAAACACCAGCAACATGAACAACAATAACAATAGCACACATGGTGCTATTGTGCCATGGTAACTTGAAGGGTTACAATCAATATATCCGCTGTTAACATTGAAGATTGTAATAGCAACAGGTGCTTCTGTAGTGGTGTGCTGACAAGAGTACCACACAAGGCTCTGCATGGAAGCTCAAGCACTTCGTAGCTGTGCAAATCTGACAAGCACAGCCCAATGTAGTCTTTCATGCTTTGCTTGCACCATGGAAATACAGCATAAATGCTACATCAATGCTTTGCACACAATATTCCCACACATATGGTTGATGTAACAGAAACTAGGTTACCTTGCCACATTGTGCTCACCACTTCGCTCTCAAATCAGAACCACATGTGTCTCAGCATGCTTCATGCCAGACATGTGTAACAAACATGCATACAACCCTGATCACACTACGAGGACTTCCACTGCTTACACCCATGGACATAGATTGCTAGGATCTTGCACTGCATTGTATTTATTGATTTACAGCACCACTTCATCCACTGCCATGAGGGGTAAGATACCCACCTGATATTGCATGCCGGTAAGACGCGCATACAGCTGGACCAGGGTGTCGGGGTTGAGAGGGTCTGAGTTGCGCTGCACCACTGCTGGCTTCACCTTTGCCATCTGCCACAGCTCACTCAGCTCTCCCAAGTCAAAGTTGCTCACTCCTTTGAAGCAACATGCTAAAGTCATGCTTGAGCAGTCATGCAATGGGCCTTGATGATGAATGTCTTCCAGCTAGCAGGTACATTCTTTCACCTCCACGTTATGTGGACAATGACAGTAACACCAACAACATGATTATAATGAACCATGAACAACACATGTACCGTAACAATAAAAAGCACAATTGATACTGACAGCAGCCACACTCAACCACGCAACAACAGAAATGACAGTAACAGCATGTAAGGCTTCTCAGCATGGTAAAGAGCTTTCTCATCCCCTCAAATCTAAGCATGTGACTACAATGGTGAAGGTACGTAGCAAACCTAGTGAGCGTATTTGGCCAGATTCCACGATTTGTTCCAGGGCTTGCCAGCTGTCTTGCCAGAGGCCTTCCACTTGAGCATCCCCACACAATTCCAACCAACACCTGGACCACATCACACGTATTGACTGGCTGCCACTGCAACGCCATTGGCACACAGCATGCTGCAGCTTTTGCTCATAGCATGTGTCCATGCAGAAATAGGCCCTGATGTGGGTGGAGGTACTGCTCACCAAGAGCTGTACCGCATGTGGCACTGAGCATGCTGTGAGTGGCTGCAAGGTAGCAGCTCATGATTACCAACATGCGACTGAAGAATGATGATACAGGCAATGCCTCAAGATGACCACTCAAAGACTCCTCACACGTTCAAGCAGTTTCAAATAAGCAGTGTATCTTAACCATTACTAAAGCAGCAAGAATTACACATGGCAATGTCACTGACAGCTGTGCTTCACTTTAGTCGCCTTGGCAACCATGACAGCATTTGGACGTCTTGGTGCCTTGTACTGTAATCTGTCTGCCAACAGTTGACAGATGGCATTCTCTCATGGCAGTGTAGGAAAAGTCCATGCAGCAGACACAGTATCAATTTTTGGCACTCCAGCAGCCAATGTGTGAAGACCTCCATATAAACAGAGTAGTGTCAGTAACACTTACCTCTCACCATGATCCACCAAGCTTCCCTTGGCGTCAGCACACACAGCAGATCTAAGCATTGGGCAGGGGAAGGGGTCAAGCGTTGGGCAGGGGAAGGGGTCAGCAAGCACTTGCCTTGGGTAGTGCAGTAGCACCAGGTCCAGATAGTCTGTGTGCAGGTTGGCAAAGGATGTCTGCATCTGCCTCAGAGTGGTGTTGAAGCCGTGGTGTCGAGGGTGCAGCTTTGTGGTGAGGAACAGAGCACTGCGTGGGGTGCTGCCGTTGTGAATGGCTTGTCCTACCAGATCCTCTCGGTACCACTCAGGGGCCTGAGGCACACAGTGCTGTCAGGCCTGAGCTAGTGAGCCAGGTGTGCAAAGAGGAGGGGGAGTGGAAACGGGGCTAGGGCGTGGGGTGCAAGAGAGGGGTATCGGGAGGGAAGAGGCGCTGAAAGGGGGTAGGCATGTTCCAGCATAACAGTGGGGTGTCTGATTGGGGCTTTTGTGTGACCTGACGTTGTCCTCAGATCTAGGGTGTTACAAGTTGGTAGTAGGCTTGATGGGGCTCGTTTCAAGATGCTGCTTTGACAAGACAGCTGTCCAAGTCGGTTTGTGACGGTCTCAGGAGCTTCTTGAAAGCGTCAATGACGTCATCTCTGTTCATTGGACCATAGAAAGATCATATGCAGGATCAGTTGGCAACGAACCTGGTGTTCAGATGCACATTTGCTTGACAATGATGAATGCACCATGCACTGATGCTGCGAGGTAGAGCAGGTCTTGATAGCGTAGCCCTGTGAGGCGGCAAGGGCTCACCTGTGCGGTGTCAAACAAGGTGTAGCCTGCAAGCAGCGCTTCATGCACCGCTTCAGAAGTCTGCTTTCCAAGTCCTGCCGTACCAAAGCCAATGCTCGGCATCACTATGCCATTGTTCAAAGTTACCTGCAAAACCAATATCGGAGCTTTTTCCGCCACAAAGCACCTTTCTTCCAATGCTGCATGTGTGCAAAGCAAGAGTAGATGTCAAGTAAGCTTGATCAGTCTGCATACAGTAGCTAGGCGCTATTTGGTAAGCGCAGATACACAGAGTTTCTTGCCTGCTGGCTACTGGGCGTGGGAGGCATGCAGAGTTCGCAAGATTGTTTGCATGACACCAGCATGAATGCTGGGTTGGAGACACACTGCCCTTGCTCCCTCCATTGGGCACACGTGTGATGCCTATCCTTACAGTTGCTCTCTCCCACAGGGGTACCAGTCCTTCCAGGGTTGCCATGATTACCGCCGATTTCGGGTCCACTGCAGGCACAGGGACAGTTTATGTTGTGAAGGACATACTGACTGCTTGATCATATCATTTAGAAATGTACATGTGACTGTATTATGCACGACACTGACAATCCGGCATGCCTTGACAACCATAGCGTTCCAAGCAGCGCGTTTGCCTCGACCGCTCACTCTTGAACTTTTAACGACTCGCTGTCATCTTGCTCATCGGCGCTGACACGAGAGAATCTGCGGAAGCTTCTTCCGTTGCTGGGCGTCAAGTACAGTGTGATGCACAGGAATGTGACAGTGATCACAACGAGGCAACACGCCAGTTGCGCCCGATGTGGCCTCATTCATGACACATTTGTGACTTTGCTCTAGAAAGACCGCCTTTGTCGCACGCGCTGCCGGTTTAGCGGAGACCTGCATGACATATGAAATACTAAAGTGGAGCTGCATGCATGTTCCAGTGACACTGTGTGTGACTGTCCCCAACATTGTCACTGCCACTGTGACAGTACTAAATAACAAGATAACAAGGGACAGGCATGAACTTTGTGTGTTGCTTGTCTGTCCAGCAGTAAGTGGGCAGAGAGACTGCAGACTGACAGCCATAAGCTTTGTTATGGACTGTACCTGCAAGGAATACTATTGGCATGCTCTGTTCCATGGCAACTATAAAAGGGGTAACACAACAATCAAAACAAGTGTATTGCATGAAGAGATGGTAGCTGTCGTGATAGCCATGCATGACTATTTGGACAGCCTAGCTCTGCCCCAAAAGGACAAAAAACATTGGGGAATACCGGTAATCGAAACCGGGACCTGATCCACCCGAAGGATCTGTCATTCCACTAGACCATATTCCCAACAAGGGAGGGATGGAGATTGATAGCCGAATTGCCAAATTTTGACGTTTATGTACCTGACTCTTTGCAGACTGTACCAAGCAACACCTTTTGTTCGATTGCCTCCACCCACCAGGAACGAATACGCTTCTCTTGTTTCCCCATGTCCAAGGTAGCATTCGCCTCCATTTTGAGCGCACCCAGCTGTCCTTAGTCGCCCATTATATTCGTGATCACCCACGATGTCCGTTGAGCCACATTTGGCTTGATTGCGTCAGTGCTTGAGTTCCATGCATATGTCTGTCTTTACCTTGCTAGCAAACATGCGCGTGCATCTGTTGTGCACACGATGAACTTATGCGTAAGGGTCATATGACTCATGGCTGGCATGCAGCATGCAGAAAAACTAGGTGTTGTCTGAAGGCAGGCAATATAGCATTAAAGGCGACCACACGTATGTTGCTCTCGCCGATGTTACCAATGAGTTGTATATTGCTATGACAGAGAAATTGTATATTTGCATTCCTTGAACCCGTACATAGCCATTCCTGATGAGGCTGCGCCTGTGCATCGCTGGGGGTCGATGTTCCCTGCAGTGTTTATGTATCAGGCAACTGCTTGGATGTCAAACTGCGCCATCAAAGCCTTGACACAACTATGTGGAAGCTATCTGGATCTCAGCTCTCAGCCTAGAGCAACCACTGCTCGATCTGCATCATGACTTACACCGACAAGTTCAGGGGGCCTGCTTGGTTGTCAATGACATTCCACCACAAATTTTCTGGTGCCAGCATGCTGTACAACTTTTCGATGATGCCAAGGATCATTTGACATCTGCATGCTTAACGTTACAGTGTATGCGTTATTATACCTTGTCAAGCTGAAGTCACTTACAGCATCTGCCTGCAGTGGCTCACAAGGCTTGGCAACATAAATGTCAAGGCAAATAACAGCTGACACTCAGCAGCTGACAGTTTTTGAAAGCAGTTCTGACACTGATATCCACTAGTGTGGCACCAATATACTTATATTGGGGCCCAGGGGGCACAGGTTTCAAACTCCAAAGTCAAACATTAATGTGCTGGACTATGTTATGACTGCAAAGGGGGACACAAGGTGAGCAGGCAAGGAACTTAGGGCTAGGTTACAGTGAACAATCGAATACTATCCTGAACTACATGTACCCATTACTGGAAGCCAATAAGGTACCAAGAATAAGCTGCCGGCAGCCAATATGCGTCATGCATGGAGGTACTCAAAATGTTGCAGGCACGTCATCCAGGAGCCTAACGCCTTGGCAGCGCTGATATTCCCTGTCTACAAAGCTTGCAGCTGTCTACCTCAGTTCGTATTGAAGCTGTAAACGATCCTGGTGGCTATGAGTAGCGCCGCTGTGTAGTGCTTAAGAGCACCATTTGTTTGGTAGGCTTCTTGCCTTTGCCTTTCTCTTTGCCAGCATCGGCAGCAACTGCAGCAGCTTGTGTCTCGGCTGCTGCTAGCTGACTGGCCAGGCTCGACCTTTTGCCTGCAGCACAACAGCAAGGTCAAGAATGTTCCTATCCATCTCACTAAGCCATACGGTGTAAGACCATCCAGGCGCAGTCTTTGATACAGTCCCTGCTGTGACCTGTTGACCTATCTATCATGTTTGTCTGACACAGCTGTACCCAGGTACTCCAATGACTGTTTCATGGAACCACTTCATATTTGTGATGGTGACACATGACATCCCTTGACCTTCCTTGAGAACGACAGCCCAGGCAAAGGGTTCTGCGCAATGTCTCATCACACTCTACAGGACACAGTACTTCACCTTTATCTCACAAGCAAGGCATAGGTTCATCTGGTTGAGGCAAAAAGGTCCTGGTTGGAGTGATATGCAAGTGCAAGCCCATATCTGGTCAGTTGCAGCGCACGTCGCACAATTGAAACATCTGAGGCACCCTAACTAGCAATCACAGCCTGTGCCCTCCTGAAGCCACAGAGAAAAGTTGACAATGTGGCTGACCCTTGCAAAATCCTTGCTTTGCCTATTGCCAATCTTCATCTGAAGGAAGATGTTGCTGCATCAGGCCAACAAGTGGATCAGTAAGTAATGCAAGATACCTTTGTTTGCACTCCATGCGGAGCCAGCGTTGGGGGCATGCTGTGGTGTCTTGGCATCTGACAGCTGTGGACCCCAGGCATTGGCGCCCTTGGCCCCCCTGTCCAGGCATGGGGACCCCTCATGACCGCTTGTAAGCCCTACATGCACACTGCGCCCCACCTCAGTGGGTCCCACAATGAGCTGCAGAGTCACTGTGAAGATTGTAGCATCAGCGTCAGTCTGAACATGCATGTGGCAAGCAGTAGCAGGTTTACCCAATAAGCAGAGTGACTAGACAACAGAAATGATCGAGGACAACCACGGATGGCTGTGAGCGTCAGTCATGTCGAGTTGGAACATGTGCACCTCACTTTCAGCAAAATGCAGAGCAGGGACTGGCATGCATACACCCACCCATTTCAGGAGCTCCTGGGGACAGCTTGGGCCCAGTGGCAGCAAATCCCATTTTTGCAATGTTGGCAAAGGAGACTCCAGCCTCTGTAGGCAGGGCAGCTCCATCCAGCCCTGGACCATGGTAGTCCTGGTCGCTGTCTGGGGACCCCCCAAGACCCAGGGATTGAGCTATGGCTGCTTCCAGTGCATCTTCATCATGCATGCCGATTGGCATGGCACCTGACAGTGTAGATGGCCGTGGCATTGCCTGCAAGACAATGACATGTCTGGGCTGGCAAAAACATGAAGCGCTGCCTGTTTGAGTGCTCTCATTAAGCAGAGCGCCGAGCATTCAGCCCATTTGGAAAACTTGACCAACTGTACTGCCAGTACTTGGCTTGCCAGACCAGCAGAAGAGCACACCGTGAGCTTCACATCTTTTCTGCATAATGGCCGAGCATGATGTGTTGTCCTATGGCTTGGAGCACACCATACAAGACACATACTTGCTGGGAAACTGCACACACTGAAGTGTACAACAGCTGATGACAGCGTATGTTTAGCAACAAGATGGAGGTGCCATGTACGAGTGCTTTCCCACAGCTATAGGACAGCATGGCATGATCACCTCTTGCACTCATCACCTAGCACTTTTGATCACACCAAATCAGCATGCCTAATCTGACAGCCTCAAGCACCACACCATGATGCCATGCTACATGCATGTATGCTTGCAATGCACAACACAGGCAAAAGGCGACTCTAGCTTTCTGGTCTCTTCTTCTCTGTCGACATGCTGTCGGCGAGCTGGACTCTTGTCTAGTTGGCCCCAGGACACCCCCAGGACAGTGCAGTTGTTTTGTTTCTATGTCTTGCTTCAGACTGCTGATCAAGTGGTCATAACAAGCCCAACAACCCTTATAAGTGTACTGACTGACTGACTGACTGACTGACTGACTGACTGACTGACTGACTGATTGATTGATTGATTGTTTGACTGATTGATTGATTGATTGATGGCACAGCTGGCTCACCTTGAGCTCCTGTGCAGACAAGCCTCGGGAGGCTGCAGCTGTGGCAGCATCTGCGGCAGCAGCAGCCTCGCGCTCAGCTGCCTTGGCCTCCTGCTCAGCACGCCGCTCCCTCCGCCGCTGCCTGCCGCTTATCTCCTCTGCAAAGGGTGCCAGGGCATGTTGGGGTAGCAGGGGGGTCAGGTCCACCTCTGCAAGCTTGAAGGCACCTGCATCACATCCACATGGTCTGAAAGCAGTGCATGCATTGTTTGATTGCGCACTGTGTGTTCAGTCATGACTGTGACTGGTCCAGTTCTTTGAAACAAATTCACGTCCATTCCAACTTCAATGTACTGCCCTCTGTACATACTGTATCTGAAGACCTCTAAAATAGTCGTTCCCTGTGTCTGCAGTAGTTTCTGCTTCTGTCTTGATAGTTCTGGTCGTTGCTGTGTGGCAACTTACGGATGGCGACAGAGAGCTACTTGAGCTGCAGCAGTACAGCTCATAGCAGCCGCAGCAAGCTTCTAAGGGAGACAAGCAGCCGCCACAGTCCATCCCTGCTGGATGAATGATCCTAACGCTGTGGGCATTACATCAGGGTATGATTGTCAATTATCAGCTGAGTCAGCATTGCTGCATCGTTTCGTCAGTGCAGTTATTCGTCGACTGTGCGTTTCCACAGGCACAGAACGGACACACCCGCTGAGGAGCAGCAACACGCCTGCAGTTTTGCTCAGCCTCTGTGCTACAAGTGCAACAGAGGATGCACCCCTGCAGCCAGAGAAGCAACTACAGGACGCCCTGAGCCACCCCGATTCAGGCACTGATGAATCTGGCAGGTAAGGTACTGGTACATAACCTGCCAAAAGCAGTTTTGAACATGCTTATGATGTGGGCATGGTAGAAAGACAGCTTGGCTGAAAGCATGGATGAAGCAATGGAGCCATGGTTAAAGGCATCACAAAAGCTAACAGTGTTTTGACATTGAAAGCAATGTGATCTTCAGAGAGCAATATTTTTGCAGCAGCAACTAGTGCATTGTTTTCCATTGAGTTGCTACACTTTATTCAATGCTGTCTCAATCACCAGGATTCATCATGACTACTTCTAAAGTCAGCAGGGGGGGAGGGGACATACAATACAAAAGTCTAGGGTGTTCACAGCCTCTTAACGCACAACTCATTGGTGCACTTCAGTAAGACCTCAGCTCAAAGAGCATGGCTAGCTCACTCCTACTATCTGGGGTTCCATATCACAATAAAACAAATTCCGGCAAGCTGCAGCTGATGTTCAGAACTTCCAATATATAACGGAAACAAATGGGGTGCATTGTCAACCACTCCACGTAAGGTCACCTGACCAGTATGTTATCGAATATGCATCTGGGAAGTGTGTCTTACACAGTGTGGTGTTAAAGCTAGCGTCGGATGCATGGCAGGTTTTGAATACATCTCGCTTGCTGGCATCAGCGTGCCAATTGTAGTTGACACTATACACCAGCTCCCGTGGGAAGACAGTGAGATCCTGCTCTGTCGAATTGGACAAATAGTCCTGAACAGCCTCTTTCAACATGTAAGGCCCTGTGACTCTCAAGGGGTCTCCTCGATCAATTAGACCGCTCTGATAGTTCCTGAGTACATGTTTGATAACGTACCACCAGAAGTTGTGCCCCGGGACTGATGCCAAAAATGCGTTTGGGATGCTCAGCGGCTGTGTTGTATTATCTGACATGTAGCCCAACCCAACTTGTACGTTTTCCAACAGCGGCTCGAGGGGCTTCAAGGATTCAAAATCAAGGTCAAAATAGCAGCCACCATACTGCAGCATGTAGAAGTAGCGTGCACAATCTGCACGTTCTATTGGCGATGGCAGATTGTCATATACGCTGAGAAACTTGGGGAACTTTTCTGCTACAAGATTTCTGTTGTCTTCGTCTGTCCAGAAGGTATACGTCCAGGTGGGGTGATTCTGTATCCATGTCTTTTGCCAATGAGCCTGGAATGGCTTCACATCCTTGGTTTTCCATGACTGATGGATGATGTGCGGGATGCGAAGGTTTTGAGGCTTCTTCTTAACAGGAAAACCTAATCGCAAGGGATACGATTGCTCTGTTGTGGTCGTCCACAGTGCTTTAGCTTGCTGAAAGGCTCGAGACCGAATCAGATGAGGATTCATATGCATAGCCACATTGCTATTTTGAGTGTACAGTTGCAAGCCAGCGAGTGCCTGCACATCTCATGCCCGCATGTCAGCATTGCAGCAAGCAGGCAGCACAGGTGGAGGGCAGGCCACGATGTCCAGCATATTTACCAGAGCTGCACACCACAAAATGGCACAAGCGACCACACACAATGGCCGCATCCAGACTGTCCAATCTGCAAGCTTGCTGTATTTGCCGTCTTAAGCGCGCTGTCTAAGCCTGCGTCCTGATAAGTACCCGATACCCCAGTAAAGAGGGCAAGGCGACCCTTTGGCCTCGGTGACCTATCGTATCCTATCGCTGATCGCCAATATTTGAGGCAGTCCGTCGCAAGAAGCAGGCCGGCTTGCAGATCTGTTCCGATAAGGGATCCAGTCACAGCATCGGCCACAAAGCTAATGTAGGATTGTCAACCTGGACGCACCTTCACTGAAAGGAAGAGCTAGCCCCAGTCTACAGTACTTTACAAGGGAGGTTCCGGTAGTTGCAAAGGAAGGGCAATGGAGCTAAGTACTGGTAAGAAGTGACATGTGGCCTGCCAACTTTGGCTATAGTGAATAGTCTTCCTATGCCTTCGGGCAGCTGCGCAGACCTTGGAAGTCCGAAGGGCATCTCGTGCATTGCAGTCAAAGCGATGATGACTTGGCAACCGCACGCTCATTGCACTCGGTATGCGTAGGGAGCAAAGGTACATCGAGCGCTCGGTTTCGCTGAAGCACGACTCCAGCGTAAAGTGCAACAGCCTTCTTGTGAACGGTTTAAGGTAGAAGTTGCGGCCTGACGAAATTGATTGTCTGGTGTGCCATCGACGCTATTGAGTCAGCTGAGACAATCTTCTGTGGGAGGAAAGTTCAACCTTGTACTGGTGTGCAATCAAGCGTCCTGATTGGCTTATGCACACCTGTGCATCTAGCAAGCAGTGCAAGTTGTAGCTGTGTAGTTTGCAAGCCTGGGGAACTAGCTTAACTGGTGACTTGTCTGTCAAAGACTCTGACAGGGTTTGGGGCTTTGTACACCGAGTTTAGGACCAACAAGGCAAACAAGCAAGCCCTCACACTGGACAGACCTTTCTGAGGAATGTACAGACGGGCCTGCAATACCTGGATGCCTTGCCCTGATGGGCATGACCCTGGTACGACCATAGAGTAGCAACATCATGGCCGACTTTGTTTGCAGCACCCACTGTACATTTCTCAGCTTACAAAGTACCCAGCTATGTACACTCAGCAAGTTACCACAGCCTGTCCTGTTCTGCCCATGCTTACAACATGCTAGGTGCTGCACCAGCCCTGCCCAAGGCAGTCAATGTAACAAAGTGCTTGCGACAAGAATCTGTTTAGCGGGCTTACTTCATTGTCTTGAAATGCCGAGTGAGCATGCTACTCTTTCTGATAGTCAGCTCTGACGTATGGGGACCTGAGGGGACTATCTTGTGGTGTTTGAAAGCAGCAATGCATACCTGATATGGGAAGATGCGCCAGGTGCTTCATGCGCTTCCTGGTGGCGTCAGTCTGGACCATGTCTTCAACCTCCAATACCTTTCCAATGACCTGATCCAAGGATATACAATATCAAGCACTCCCAAAGCAGCCACACAATGCTGATGCACTGCTGAATGCAGTGGTAACGTCAAATGTCAAGCATCCCATCATCCCTGATGCGGCTACAACTGTACGTATGACGTTGGTTTAAATGTATGTTTGATCCAACAGATAAGCTCCCAAGCTGGCTCAGAAAGATGTCCTGGAACCATAGAGGAAATGTAACAAAGTAATCCAGTCATGTAACATATGACGGCTTGGTTAATTAGATTGCTGCGAGGCAATAACAATACAGAAACATGTTCTGAGAGCTTAAGACCATTGCCAGCTACGCAGGGAAAGTCTGCAGAACAAAGGTGAATTGCATACAACTGAGCAGCATAACTGACAGTGGACAGTGTCAGC
>Ga0068628_1000187_pt1 | contig 17592 bp, 13 predicted proteins | sample InSIn2gowninarea_FD_77431 | JGI IMG/M metagenome (GOLD analysis project Ga0068628, IMG submission 77431) | Clean room microbial communities from NASA Spacecraft Assembly Facility at Jet Propulsion Laboratory, Pasadena, California, USA -... ... | reverse complement strand
GTGTGGGGGATATATATTGTAGGCAGTTTGCTACCGTAGAATTGTACCGCGTAACGTAATAAGACCGTAAATGTGTTGTATTCCCCTATTGCTGCTCTAAATTGGTCCTTGCACTAGGAAGCGCAAGCCCCTCCGGGTCCTTGCCCCTCCTATTTCTTCTCTGGCGGCTTCGCACCTTGCCCCTCCTATTTCTTCTCTGGCGGCTTCGCACCTTCTTTTTTAGTGCTTAACTGCATTTGTTATACCCTAATTCACACCAAATATATGTTTCCAGTATCCCCCCACCTGCTGAGGCTGTCTCCCGCCGCTTGAACCTGCCTATCTTAACTGGCTTACCGGGGAATCCAATCTACCTCTACCGGTTAGTTCTTCATCCATCATAGGTAGATGCAGCAGGCAGATAGGTGCCAACTGGGGATCTCTTTCCTTACACTACTCTCTCAAATAATCACACTTAACCAGCAAATCAAGTGCAAACTGAACAAGAGATCTTATCACCAGCAATTCCAGTGAAGGCTGAACAAGAGGATCAAGCAATAGGATCCTTAGGCAAATCTAAAAAACCGTCTCAATGGCCATTTCAAGCGCCTTCTATCACCGTTTACACTTGACTTGGGCTCATTACCTTATCATAATGGCTTATCAATATAGAATGAATATAAATATAGATTTATTCAGTCTCTATCTACAGAGTTTACCTGACCGCAACCTACCTTACCTGAGGCTGCCCAAGATATCTTGTGCTTCACCTTTCTCTCATCTCACCAGCAAAGTCAACCACACCACCTCTTATGCTCTCCAGCCTATTGGATGGGATGAGACCCTCTAGACGGGGAAGGAGAAAAAGAACTGACATTCTGGCTTGCTAAAAGTATTTTCCTGTGCACGCTATGCGAATGTGAAGCCCCCAAGCGATGTTAGCCCTAGACTCCATCCAAGCGTGGCTCGTTCTCTCCTGCCTCTACGTTCATGGAGGGTAAGATACCCCTATGGACTGAAAAGACAGATATACTAATATCCCAATGGAGGTACCAATGCGGGACCCGTCCCTATAAGTAATGTGCCCCTGTGGCTTATACTTTCTTTTAGCCTGGCGAGTAATGGATCAAGCCCATTGGTTGCATGGCCCTTACAGGCGAAGTGGGAAGACGCATAAAGCTAATGGCGGTCCGAGCTCTTGAACGTACCTGAGACAAGAGGGCGTGCTAGTTTATGGAACTCAGCATAGGAAGGCTGGAACGACCTAAAGAGGTCAGGCATACTTGTTCTATCCCTCTAGCCCATACATTGCTAGCTATCGAACCACCTCTATCTATGGATAAACGACGCTCGAGGCACCTACCTTCCCCTCCCTCTACTGTCAAAACAACAACGAAGCAATCAATGGCGCATGATGCAGGGACTTGCTGCCTCGCAGCTACCCTTGTTAATTTTAACATGGTTTTACTTGAATAAGTGTGGTGTTTTTAGCGAGAATTTGGTTAAATAATTTTTTATCCAATTATATTTTTTATTATTTAAAATATATTTATAATACATAAATAAATTCAACACTTCGAAAATAACACTCAAATTATAAAAAACTTACCACTCAAATTTAATTGGAAATTCCACCAGATATCTAACCTATTTTGGAAGATTTCAAAAGAGAAAAAAAAACCCAGAAAAATTTAGAATAAGTAGGCAATGGGCATCGGATTTGTTATATAACCCCAAATTCCAATATAGAATCACCGAGGTGCATAAAAAGTTGTGGAATGTGTCCTTCTCATCAATTAAAAAGCTGCAAAGCTCCAGTGGAAGGGACCAATAGAGAAATAAAAAGAAATCCAGACAAACAATGGAGATAGGTTGTTTGAGATACTTGTTCCCTCGTGTCGATTCAGCCTTGAGGATTATAAGAGCTGCCTCACATCTGTAGTCTCAGAAATCATATCCTCGTGCGGCCTTTTCGCACTTTGCTAAGCATCTAGACAGAGCAGTTGATGATTTACCTACAGTTTGTTTGACGAGTGCTTATAATCACCAACCAGTGCATGCGATCTCTATCGATAGATATAGATACATAATCGCAGAATCGATTAGACCTGTGAGGAAATCAGAGAGGAAACTTCAAACCATGCCTCTTTGAATTTTTCTTCAAGATCTCCTATCTAGTGATAATGGATGCTAATTCTACTTAGCGTGACGGGGCACATGTAAAAATGCGCCTCTATCCTCGTTATCCAATGTTCAGATCGACACATTGGTTGTGAATTCCTAAGGCAAAGAAGCAAAAGATGAAACCTAGAAAGACATAGATGCAAGTGGTTTAATAATGTTATTTTGTTCGGCATTTTTTGCAGACTCACTTGGTTGTGCTACTATGATATACTCCACAATTTTCAAAAGGCATCCGGATTAGAGGTAAATAGTTCAAAGTCCGTAATATATCACAGTGATATTAATCAGGAAGCCCTGGCATGGTTGTCGGTTTTGTTTAGTTATGAAGTGCAATCCATTAGCTTGGGTATCAAATACCTGGGTTCCATGTTAAAGACTCATTGTTACTTTAGATCTGATTGGCTGTGGATTCCCAAGCAATATTTTAAGAAGATTTCGTCGTGGGAATTCAGATGTCTTTCATTGGCTGGGCGAGTTGTTTTGGCGCAATCAGTCCTAAATCAGTTGGTTGTGTGCACTGGGCTCACCTCTTTTACTTTCTTTTGAGTATCATCCAATCTATGAACAAACTCATTGCCAATTTCATTTGGGGTGGTTAGACTGGGTGAAGGAAGTATCATCTCTCTAAGCTCTTTTTTATATCTGCTCCAAAAAGCATTGGTGGTTGGGGTCTATTAGACATGAGGTCTTTTGGAAAGGCCTTGCAAGTCATTATGGAGGGGCATATATGATCATGGTATATGGAGTTCTATCATTCAGGAAAAATATCTGGGAAGAAAAAATCTTTCCTTTTGGATCAGAAAAGCATGCATTGGCCCTGCTCATGGATCGCCAATTTGGTTGAGTCTGCGCAAAGTTGAGAAATTGTTCCTAAAGAACCTGATATGGCAGTTTGAGTCGAGGGATAGGATTCTGGTTGGAAGAGACTCCTTTCTGTGTGGTAAAGAGGAGATTTGCATCCCTGACTTTTTATTGGATTTTTTGCACAGGAAGGGCATTTTTTTTGGGATGGTCTGATTAGCAGTTGGCAAGGCCCTTTTCCTATCTCGTGTGAGGCTGAAAGTTTGAATATGTCGGTGGATATTGCTTTATCATGGGATCATATTAAATCTAAGCTCAGAAATGGTGGGATTTTTCGAACAACTGAACATGACTACCTCATATGGTGGAACTCTAATGGGTTGGAATCCATCAATGTTCGGGATATATATCGGCTATTGATTTCTGATGGTCGGCAACAAAGTATCTCTTCTTTTCCAAGCATTTTCTGGAAAACAGGATGCCAGTCTAAAATGGTTTTCTTTTCCTCGTGACATTTCATAATAAAAATCTTACATGGGAGAATTTAAAAAAGTGTGGTTGGTTGGGTCCAGGTTTATGTCCCTTATGCAATTCTGCGGAGGAGGACAACTCTCACCTTTTTTTACTCTGTAAGGAATCTCGGCATATTTGGTTGCTCTTGGAAAAGTTTTATGGGTTTCAGTTCGATCCTCCCTCGTCGATTGTGGATGCTTTTATATGGTGTAGTAAGCAAATTGTTTCTTGGAGATCCATTTTTATCATTACACTTTGGTGTAACTAGAGGTGGCGGAATGATTTTATCTTCAAAAATAAAAGATCTCCGTTGCTGGATATTTTCTTCAACATATGTGCACTTTATGAGGATATTCCGTTACCCTCCCCTATGATAAAGGAGTCTTAGAATATAAAATCTCAAAAGATGCCTTCCTCTCTGCCCATGGCTTTTTTTGATGGGGCTGAACAGAACAACATTTGTGGCTATGGTTTTCATATAGTGACTGATGAAGACAGTTCTTTCTCCATTCATTGGAATGGGGGAAGAGGTTCAAACATGATGGCCGAAGCGATGGCTCTCACTGGACTCTTAAGTTTTTGTCTCTTTTTAGATCTCCATGATGTCTCAATACATGGTGACTCTCAAGTCTTGGTCAATTATGTTGCCGGAAAAAACACTATCTCCAAGGCACATCTCGCTGGCTGGCTTGATCGGATCAGGTTTTTATGGACCTCCTTAAATGGTGGCTCTATAAAATACATTCATAGGGAGCTAAATCAAGAAGCAGATCGTCTCTCAAAAAAAGGCCTTCACGATGATCCAGTTTTGTGGCACTTACAGGTTTCCTCACATGGCAAATATTTCTTCATACATGACTTTTTCGCTCCCTACTTCTAGTTTTCAATGCTCATACTTTATATCTGTTTTTTTCTGTTGCACTATCTATTTTCAATTGCAAGGGACTATGATCTATTACGTTATGTGTTTTTGGTTATTGAACAGGTATTACCACATCACTATGATCTATTTTGGGTATGGCAGTTAGTGGTTTTTCTCTTTATGCTATCGGATGGAGATCTTTTTCACTGATCTAGTTTTTGTATATTGGTCATTATCCGATATATGCCGATTTTTTTCTATATGCTCAAAATGCTCTATCGGCCATGGCATAATCTGATATATCGGAGATATGTTTTGTTTCTTTCATTGATGAACAATTGCTATGTCATAGCAACATATGTATCCTCGCTGAATGTACCATGCAAACTCTTTTATATCTCTTATATAAATAATATTATGCTTTTTCTACCCTGAAAAAGTGATTTAATAAAAGAAACTTTCAAATATCACCTTTGCTCTTATTTTAATTTTGAATGATGCCCTTTGAACAACCTACAGTGCCTTGCAGTCAACAAATGAAGCCCATAACTACACTAGGAATAGGAATGAAAATGGCACAACAACCCAAACGTCATGTCTAATCATGGCGAGAAGTCCACTATTTTAAAATTCCTCTTTACAGATGGGAAAATGAGAAAATCTTGCTTGGTATCATGAGACGAGCACAATCACCTTAGTCAAGTTCCTTACTTTAATTAGATCGGTACATTTTTTTTTTGTATTTATACTTATAAAATCATCTATTACGGTAGGAGTTTAATGGCCAAGTACGTTTTTTGTTTGTGGAATTATTTAAGTTTTTAATGATTATATGAGATTTGATCTGCGGGTTATTTAAATTATCAAAATTATTCAAAAATTTTATATAATTCAAACTATAACTATATCAACGATTAACATGATTAGACTTTGTTCCCACAATATTTCACACTATTAACTTTTACATCGCAAAATAACTTAACTCACCTAATCAATCCATTCCACATGAACCCATTCTACATCCTATGTAACCAAAATATAAATATGTTACTTGATTAGCGTAAGGGCTCTTATTTTGATTTTGTTCTTCTTTCGTGGCACTTTGTAGGGAGCCTTTTCAAAGTTTACAGGGTAATGTCATAAACTATGTTTAAATTAAGATTTTTAATAATTTTAACATATAGTACAGTAAAGAATAGTTTGTTATCTTACTGTATGACATTTCCTCGCATTTTGAATAGGAGCATTTTCGAAGGTTACATCGTGTGTTTCTTAGTCAAGTCAAAACTCATGTGTGATGTGATATTTTTAATAGACATAACATAACGAATATTCTATTCTTATTTTTACTACATGTCTTTTTCTTAGTTTTAATATGGAGTTCGTATCACATTATGAATAACATTTTTACTCTATGTCTTTTTATTTTTACCATATGTCTTTTTCTTAGTTATAATATGGAATTTGTATCACATTATGAATAGCATAATAGTAGACTTCTTACTTTAGGAATTTATAAAACGAAAAGTATTTTTTGAACTATATTTAACCTATAAGTATATAAATTAAACTACAATCAAAATCAAAATGGTTAATTTAAAAATTATTAAATATTAATTAAAAATATATAGAAATTAAAGTATATTTATTTTAATTATATATGTATTTAAATAATTAAAAATGTATATTTTAGGGAGTAATTTAATTGGTGATTGAAATAATGTGAAATTTGTGAAAATTTAGAAATCCAAGGTTCAAATCCCCTTAGTGTGACTTTCTTTATAAAGTTATGATTTAGAGATCCAAGGTTCAAATCCATGGTTATGACCTTTCTTATAAACAGGAGGACACCTCGTAGACGCAGAAGTTTACTAGTTGTTATTTGTCAATGAGCTTCCAAATTCCTTTTTTTATAAACAGGAGGACACCTCCTAGACCCAGAAGTTTACTAGTCGTTACGTGTCAATGAGCTGCCAAATTCCTCTACCATACAAAAATAATAATAATAATTAAAAATATACATTTTAAATTATATTTATATTTTTTATATATATAACAAATTACGAGATAAGTTTATAATGATATAATTGTATTTACAGAAGCTAATATATGCTAATAATACTTATAATTTAGTTTATTTTCATAGTTAATATTTGTTAAGGTATGATAAAATTTAAATAAAATGCATAATGATTATATAAAGTAAATTAAATTTGTCTTAATCAAATATATAAAACTAATATAATATAAATTAAATTATATTATATTTATCAAATTAATATTGAGTGTGTTTAATGGTTAAAAGAAAATGTTTCCTCAAAACTTTTAGATTCAATTCTAGAAAGGTGGACAATATCACTAGTTAGGTCCCTTGTCTCACATACAAAGGAATTTCATACACCAATTTTTTTGTCTAACTTAACTAGCTTTTACATGTTTTTTTAATTAAATTATTATTATTATTAGTATAATATAAATAAATATACATATACATACTGAGGAGAAAAATAAGGTAATTTCATTCATATGAAATGAATAGATTATATTTTTCATATACACTTCAAGTATATTTCGTATCATTGATCAAAGAGGTATACAACGACAAAATAAAATAAAATAAAACATACAGATAAATACATCTCCTTGACTCAATGGAGTGAGTAACCAAAAATGCTTACTGCAACCTTAGAAGTTCATGAAATTAAATAAAGACATCATAGCCACATAACTATAGATACATATACTCAAAAAACAAAAAGGACCATAAATGGCATAAGGATCCATCATTGAGATACACACAAGCAAATAGCTAAATAAAGCAACAACAAAATAAGATATTGCAACTAGAAATATGATACTTGAAAGATATATAATCTAAGTCCCTACTCCAAAAAGGTGAGACTCCTCAAGAAAATCATGATCTTATTCAATTATGTCTCAATTATCTTTCCCCATATACAAGTTATCCTTATCCTTTGATAAGTTGTTTGAATCCTAGTCCCTTTACTCGAAAGTACATGAACATGTAAAATATGTAAGAGAACCAAAAGTATAAGAAATCTCCTTAATAATCATTTCAAGTAAGATATTCCTGCAAGTATATAAATCTTCGAATATCACTTTTCTTTTGTGAACAACAACACATATTTGTAAGCACGGAGTTATGCTTTGTTATTTGTTTGTGGACCAAATCTTGGAACCTTTTCTTTTAAAAAATGATTTGGATTGAGATATAAGACAAAATGACCTCCACATTTTTCTCATCACCGATAGCAATGCCATCAAAATATCCCCATGGAATGGATGAATCAAAACTTTTAGGCATAATTAGTCTATAAGAAACAAGTTTTTTTTCTTGAGGAAAATTTCTTAAAATGGCCAAAACCTAAACAATTATGTGAGAAGGATTCACCACCATGTCTTGAATGATAGCTTGACTTTGTGCCAACCACATATCCCAACATATTATAAGAGGAAGAGCTTTAATATGATGGTTTGATGGGTTCATATGCCAAGAGGTTTTGTGCCCATCAGATACCCCAACATATTATAAGAGGAAGAGATTTAATACGATGGTTTGATGGGTTAATATGCCAGGAGTGCCATGCCTCTGCCAAACCAACATTAGACCATAGAAAAGAATGTCGCAAACATTTTGCAAAAAAAGGACATAGAATAAAAACATGATGTGCTAATTCCCCATCATTATAGCACACAGGACACCACATCGGACCACACATATATTTTTCTGCAAAACATCCCAAATAGATATATATGAGAAATTATGCTAGTTGTATACACACACATACACCATGTATAATTTCTCATTGGTTAAATTGCATTTTTTAATGCATAAATGGATACAATGTTTTGAAAGTCACTTTCCACGTGAATTGTGGAGACTACACAACTTAAATTGTAATTCCAATAAATCTTTGCGAGAGTTTAGACAAAATTAACCCAAAAATATACATGAAAAAAAATAATATATGAAATAGTCAAACTACTTAAAATGTTTTAACCATAGAAATTTAATTTTTTAAATGATATATATATATATTAATTATATATGTATGACATTTAAATATTTTATATATTTATGAATATTGAAATATTTTGTTTATAGATTACATTGTCCATATTAAAATGTTTTTCTATTATTAATATAATTTTAATATTATTTATGGAATATTCTAAAATTGATATAAAATTGTTACTTAACATAACCATCCAAATATTTTATCTATGACGTGAAAGTGAAAATAAAATATTATTTATGTTTTATAATATTTTAAATTAAAAATAACTAACTCTATATATTTATTTCTGTTTTAACATAGTCAACACTATTTTAATTTAAAGTATATTTTACTTTTATTAAAAAACAGATTTTAACATAATCAACATTATTTTAGTTTAAAGCATATTTTACTTTTATTAAAAACCAATTAAACACCAGGAAAATCACACGTCATCCTCACTATACACTGTAAAAATATCCCTCTCAACACAACAAAACTCAAACTCAAACTCAGTTTAATATTACGCTTCTTAAAAAATTAAATTAAAGGTGGTTCTAAACTTTAGGGTGTATCGATGGAGTTATAAGTTCCGCATTTTTTAAAGCTCCATGCATGCGCTTATAAGTTAAGCATTTTTAAATGCGACATAGCCTTTTTAGAATAATCTCGATAATGATAAAACAAAATAATGAATATTTAGTAAATATCAAAAATTGCCCACGTCAATCCTAAAATAGGTCTTAGAATATAAAATAAATCTTCTTTATTAAGTATAAACTAATAATCTAAATTCTAAAACATTTTGTCACTATATTTCATTTTTTATAAATTATTTTAAACAATCATGTTCTATTTATATAAATATTAACGGAAGAAAAATTAAACTCGTATTTTTAACAAGTATTGGAGAATAGTGTGGAAAAATTATAAATTAGGGTTTTTTCATTGCTCGAATTTGATATTGTGTAAAAGTAAGGTGGTTAATTCATCTCCTGTGGCGGGAGAGAAAGGGAGAGTAAGTGCTTTATCGTTCAAGAATGTGGTCATAAAGGATGAAGGATGTGATAAAAACTTTTATATGGGCATATTGAAACCGATGTTAATATACTTAATCAACAAGGAGGAAATGATCCAGACCCAAGATTTTCACACAGCTTAAGTTGTTTGGTGCAGTCACACCGAACAGGTTTATAGGTTCCGTTTTTTCCTCGTCTTCTTACGAAAAGAAAACACAAGTAAATCCTACAATAGTTATCTTACATGAACACAATAATATATAATATATAAACAATGAGATTCATTTAGTAATTGATCTAAGTAAACATTACATGCAACTACTATAACCAAGTACATTATATACAAAATGAGAAAGCTAGAAACTCATGTCACTAACTAGCCCTATGAATGCAAGTTTTGTTTTATATAAATAATGAAGAACAATAATGATATATCTAAATATGAAATAAATAGTTTAAAATGGTAACATTTTTTACGTTAAAGTGAAGATGAAAAACCATAAAAATGTAAGTTTTCAATTTCTATAAATGAAGTCAGATCAAACTAGATTCATTTATATATTAATACATCAAGGAATGTTATGATATGAACATATTGTTAGTTCAGTTAAAAGGAAAGAGGACTACAATGACGAATAAATTTTGAAAGGTACTATATTAATCTATTAATGAATCAAACCAATCAATAAATCAAGAAGCAAGATAACACATTAAAAATAATTACAGTTAAATTGTCAACTCAATTTAAAAAAGAACAACATCCTTTACAATGAAAATCTTGGAATCAAATTACAAAGAGTTCAATTGTAGTGATGCCCAAAAATAAGATCTTTCTTAGAATTCGAATTACTAAAGAATAATACAATTGATATAAATCATGAGTTAACAGAATTTCAAGGAAATACAAGATAATCTACCATCTGTCCATCGAGTCAAATCATGAAATGAAAATAGATAACATTCACAAAAATGAAGGGACCAACCCTTTTAGCTTCGCGGACAATCAATAATTAAAATTGTGATTAACACTAAGATAAGGTCAACACAAATCTGATTAACACTAAGATAATAATCAACACAGATATTTTTCTTTTGGTTTGATTGTGCAGTTAATTGATGAGTACGGTGGTTAGTGTGAGGGGACACTTGTCCCTACCTTGGACTCCACCCTCCTGCTCTTCGACTATACTCCAACCCTCATTCACTTGTCACTTTTGCACTTTGGCTTTGCTCTAGCCATGGTGAGGGTTTGTCGATGGTCTGTCTGCGACTGTGGTGAGTGTTGCAATGGTGCTCAGTCCACGCCTAGTTATGGACTCTTTCGCCTGGTGGCTTGGCAGCTCCGCTTGCACTTCCTCTTTCGTTGTCCGGTTGGTCTCACCTGGGAACTGTGTTGATGGCTTCGTTGGCTTCATTAGAGGGTTTCTGTCGTTTCTCTGTTGGTGTTATTGTCCCTCTTGTGGGTGCTGCTCTTGCTGCTGTTATCTCAACTTTCTATGTGTATATTTTCTAGTTGAGTCTTTGGTTGCTCGCATGGTTGTTTCTCTGGTTGATTGGTTGGTGATTCTTTGTGGTTTGCATGTTGTAGTCACAATGGACCCTGTTCTCAGCTCCGCTCGGCACTGGGCAAGGTAAGCCCTTCAATCCATGCTATAGTTTATTCTCACAGCTTTTCTTCGGTACTATGGGTAGCCGCTTATTGTGAACATGGGCTCCCTCTTGTGGCTGCGACCCAGTTGTGGATTCGTTCCTCCGGCGCTGTTTGGTCCTTTAGTGAGTTAGTCTTCGAACCCTTACCTTCTCTGCTCCTTACTTTTCTTTTTGGGACTAGGTATGTAGACAACTAATGTGCCTCTGTTGTTTTCAGTTGTAGGTTGGGAGTTGGCTCTAGATTCTATCGCCGCACCAGTTGCTACCTGATGAATATGGTAGGGTCAGTCCTTGCTGTTGATTTTTGTAGTCTTCCTTTCTCAGTTCCAACACTGGTGTGGTCCAATATTAGGCTAGGTCTCAAGAGCTTCGACTCCTCTGTCTCTTATTTGGTGTCGAGTAGCCTCCGGGCTTCAGCTGTATGTAACTTATTTTTTTTCCAACAGTTTTGTAGCCAACTGGGTTTTCAAACCCTGGCTTTGCTGTCTGTTTTCCTGCAGATGAAGTTGTCCTGCCTTGCTGTTGTTGGTCTAAGCACTCTGTAATTATCTTTTGTATGCTATTGTTATAACGCCTATAAAGAGAAAAAAAAATTGCGTGTACGTGGATTACCTCTGTTGTGAATATATCCTACAGTGACTGGGATTGTTTGTCTGTTGAGAATTCTTCCATGGTTGTTGTTTGTGCTCGTATATTTAGAACTTATGTTGTTGCTGGAACTATGTAGTTGGTCCTTTGGTTAATACAATAGCTTTTGTTTTGCCGTTTGAAATGAGAAACTGTATCTCTATCTGTTAGGAAAGAATGCTTGAAATAGAGAAACACATTGTTATGACTAGTTGTTACATTCAATAATTAGAGGAAAAGGAAATAAATCAGAGGAGATTTTGTTACAGATGTATTCAGATGCTCTTGCTTTTGATTTTTTTTTTTTTTTTGTATTCTATTCCTTCTATGGTGTATCAAACTGTTACAAATTTGGTATATTTTCCTTTTGAACTATTTTGAGACAATTTCTCACAACTGTTGGTAGTTACATATGTAGTTACATGGTTATGATAACTTTACTTTTTTTTTACTCTGTTGGAATTTTTCGAAAGACAACTATTAAATAAAATGAATGAAAAGAAAACAAAAAGGTGACTATGACAACCTTTAACTAACCATACTGTTTCTAAATGTCATTTAACTAATAAGTTAAAAATGTAAGAAACTAAATGCTTTTTAACTAACAAATAGAAATGAAAGCTAAATGATTAATGTGAACCTGTCCTTCTTAGCTGAGACCAAACACCGCAGCCATGATACCCATAGCTGGATGCTCCTGCATCAGGCTCCCGGCTTAAAAGAAAATCATGGCTTTGGTCCATGAGCTCCTCGACTGAATAGCCTGCATTTTGTATTTGTCCCATGTCAAGCCACGAACTGCCCTCAAATGGATAGTTCATCCACTTGACGAGATACTGTAGGTACTCCTTCCACTGAGTTCACCTGGCCACGTGAGTGTCGATGATTTTCTTGATCTCAAGGGGCTGAGCTGAAGGCATTTTCCTCATCCAAGTGTTACTTCCTTCCTGGGTGTCCCATGTAGGCCATGCCGAACTGTCGTCTTTAGGACTAGAAGTGTATGGAAATAGGTCTGCCACATTAAAAATGGGCGATATGCCTATCCCCGGAGGAAACTGTAATTCATAAGCATTGGCGAAGAATTTTCACAGAATTTTGCAATGGCCAATATTTTTATATTTCAGTTTGTTGTATTCACCCCTAGGAAACCATTCTTTGTGCAAATGTGTGAGGACTTCATCCCCCACATTAAATTGTACCTCTTGCTGCTTCAAATGTGTCCATTGCTTATACTTTTAACTGTTGTCCTGCAATTTCGACTTTACCTGCTCGTGTAGGTCATTCATTACTTTGGTGAAATCTTCCCCATCAACACTCCATCTTTCTAGCTATCCTAGATCTTGTAACTCATGCACTCCGCGAGGATGCATGCCATATAAGATCTAAAAAGGACTGTAGCCTGTGTTGTAGTTCGGTGAGTCGTTGTAAGTGAACTCCGCATGGGCAAGTACACGATCCCACATCCGTGAATTTTCTCCAATTAAACTTTGTAGCAGGTTTCCCAAGCTCCTGTTTACCACCTCTGTTTTCCCATTGGTCTGTGGGTGATCAACAGAGCTAAAACTTAACTATGTGTCCATCTTCTTCCACAACGTGCGCCAGAAGTGTGCAATAAATTTCACGTCCCTGTCGGAAACAATGGACTTAGGTAGGCCATGCAGCCTAACTATCTCTGTGAAAAATAAGTGGGCCACATGAGTGGCATCGCTGGTTCTTTTACAAGGGATGAAATGTGCCATTTTTTAGAACCGGTCTACTACCACCATCACAAAATCGTAACCTCATTGCATTCTTCGTAGACCCAAGACAAAGTCCAAGCTGACTGAGTCCCACGATCTACTTAGAATAGGTAGTGGTGTGTAGAGTCCCGTATTTTGACTGTGTCCCTTCACCAACTCACACACTTTACATCTGGTTACAAATCGTTGTACATCTCTCCACATCTTTGGCTAGTAATAAAAATGGTTGAGCTGATGTAAGGTCTTATCAATGCCAAAATGTTCGGCTAGACCTCTGTTGTGCTTCTCCCAGACGATGTTCTCCCTCATCGAACAGTCGGGAATACATAGTTGTCCCCCTTTAAATAACAGCTTCTCCTGTAAGTTATAGTCCAGTCATGGACTATTATTCCTCAACAAAGGGTTTTGGTAGGCTTCATAAGCCTCCTTGAAATCTGCATCTGTCTGATACAAGTCTGCCAGGTGTTCGAATCCAATACTTGTATCGTGGTCTCCTGTAAGAGAAAAGCTCTCCTGCTCAATGCATCTGCTACCTTGTTGGCATGTCCGCTAATATGTTTCAAGACAAACGTGAAACTCTGCAAGTACTCAACCCACTTTGCATGCTTGTGGTTCAACTTATGCTGCTGCATAACAAACTGTAATGAAAAATTATCAGAAAATAGAACAAATTCATTTCCCAGCAAATAGTGTCTCTAATGCTTTAATGCTTGGATGACAACATAGAACTCCTTCTCATAAGACGAGTACTTATGTCTGCTTTCATTCAGTTTTTCACTAAAATAAGCAACAGGTTTTTCTTCTTAGCCGAGTTTGGCCCCAATGGTTGTACCACTAGCATCACAACGGACCTGGAAAATCTTGTTAAAATCTGAAAATTTCAGGATTGGTCTTTCAGTGATCTTCTTCTTCAACATTTGGAAGCTTTTCTCTGCTGCCTCAGTCCAACGGAGAGGCTAACTTGCCTTTTTAATAATGTCCAACATAGGTGCGCAGATCTCACTAAAATTTCTTATAAACTTACGATAAAAACTTGCCAACCTGTGAAAACTACGTACCTCAAACAAGATTTTTGGGGATGGCCAGCTAATGATAGCTGTAATTTTCTCTGGGTCCATTTTCAGCTCATTTTCTATAATCACAAAACCCAAATAAACCAATTCCCTCTGGAGAAAAGAACATATTTTCAAATTTATCATCAAATTGTTTTGCTGTAACTTCTCCAGCACACTTTGAACATGTCAAAAATGTTCTTCTCTGGTTTTATTGAAAATTAGTATATCATCAAGATATACAATCACGCATTTTCCAATGAATCCATTTAACATATCATTCATAAGGCACATAAAGGTACTAGGGGCATTGCTTAACTCGAATGGCATCACCAGCCACTCATACAGACCTTCATTGGTTTTGAAAGCCATATTCGATTTGTCCCCTTCCCCAATTCAGATCTGGTGGTATCCACTCTTCAAATCTATGTTCGAGAAATATGCTACCCCGTTCAAACAGTCCATCATGTCAAACATCTATGCCAATGGGAACCTGTACCTGATGGTAATCGTATTGATTGGTCTCGAATCTGTGCACATTCGCCACTCTCCTCCTTTCTTGGGAGCTAAAACTGTTGGAATTGCACAGGGGCTTAAACTCTCCCTTATCAAACCCTTATCCAGCAATTCCTATACCTGTTTCCTAATCTCCTCGTTGTCCTTAGGAATCATTCGGTACGCTTCTTTGTTTGGTAGACTAGCTCCGAGTATAAAGTCTATGTGATGGCTGATACTTCTCTTAGGAGGCAACTTATCCATCAAATCGTCCACTACAATGTCACTGAACTCCTGCAACATGTTCTGAATTTCTTCAGGAAAATCTGTAATTTTGGTGTATAATAACACTGCTCTTGGCCTCCTTACAACAACATATTTTATCTCGCTGTCTTCGATTTGTTTCAAAAATTCCTTTCCTCCCATCAACAAAACTTTAGTTCCACCGGTATCTCTTTAATCCCATCCTTGACAAGCTTGTAACAGTTTGTCTTCCCATCATGAACTACCTTTCTGTCATACTACCATGGTCTTCTTAGCAATATGTGACATACGTCCATAGGCATAATATCGCAAATAACTTTGTCTTTATATCTACCAATATGGAACTCAACTTCACACTATTCATCAACCAACAACTGATGGCCTTTCTCCAACCACGACATATTATAGGGAGTGGGGTACTTCAACCGCTTCAAACCCAACTTCTCCACCATCTCTGTGGCAATTAGATTATCTGTACTCCCACTGTTGATAATTAGCTTGCAACATTTTTCGTGCGACTTATAGACTGTTCGAAATAATTCATTTCTTTGAGTTTTTTCAGCTGTATCCTTTGCTTGTTTTAGTTGTACTTTATTCAAAATTAAGGCCTCCCCTATCTCCAACACATTCTCTACCTCCTGGGGTAGTGCCTCTGCTTCCTCGGTCTTTGCAACATACGTTCCTCTTGGACCAGCTTATTCTCCTTCAGGACACTTAAAGGATCTGTGCCCCCACTTGTGGCATTTGTAGCACTAGTAGGCAGCTCCTTTGCCTCTACCATTTCCCCTTCCTCTCTGATATGGCCTTCCTCCTCTAGTGCTGCCTTCTTTTTCTACTGTTCTTGAAGTCTTCGAACTGCTGCCCTCTTCACTATTGTTGGCAGCTCTTCCTCTACCACAGGATTGTCCTTTTCCTCTGCCAGTTCCTCATCCTCTCTTGGCATTCTACATTCTTGTGATCTTCTCTTCTGCCTTTATGGCACTCTGGTATGCTTATTCTATGTTTCTTAGAGAGAGAATACTTATCTCATCCAATATTTCCAGCCTTAGGCCATTCAAAAACCTTACTATCTTTTCTGGGTGTCTTCTGTATAACCAGCTCTCAAATTCACCTGGTAGAATTCTTCAGTATACTCTTTCACCATCATTCCTCTCTGCCTCAAATTCTGTACCTGTTGATGCAGAGAAATCTGGTATTCTTTGGGAAAAAACCTACCCTTCATCTCGGCTACCATTCTTGGCCATTTCTTAATTGGAAACTTATTCATCCTTCTCCTCTCTACTTGGACACTATACCACCACAAGGTTGTGTGTCCTTTCATCTTGGTTGCAGCAAATTTAACTCTCTGATCTTCGCTGACCTCCTCACATTCAAAATATTTGTCCAACTCGCTAATCTAGTCCAACAATACTTTTGTGGACAAACTACCATCGTAATTCAAAATCTCAGGCTTTGGTTTGCTGCTAGCCAACAAGACTGACCTCAATAACCTAATTTCAGGTCCTTCCTCATCTGATCCATCTATCACAACTACAGCTTCTTCTTCACTGTTATCTCCTTCTTCCGGATCCTTCCTTCTTCCTGCTTCTACTGTCGCCAAATGGGCATTTAGGATCATAATCTCTTCCCGTAATCCTTCCTCTGCTACTCTCCGAATACCTCTCCGATGACCTTGTCTTCCAACTTCCATTTCTTATGAAAAACTGAAATCCTGCTCTGATACCACAATGTGATGGTACCAACCCTTTTAGCTTCGTAGAAAACCAATAACTAAAATTGTTATTAACACTAAGATAAGGTGAGCACAAATCTGATTAACACTAAGACAATAATCAACACAGATATTTTTCTTTTGGTTTGATTGCACAATTAATTGATGAGTATGGTGGTTGGTGTGAGGGGACACTTGTCCCTACATCGGACTCCACCCTCCCGCTCTTCGACTATACTCTAACCCTCATTCACCTATCACTTTAGCACTTTGGCTTTGCTCTAGTCATGGTGAGGGTTTGTCGATGGTCTATCTCTGACTGTGGTGAGTGTTGCAATGGTGCTCGGTTCGCACCTAGTTATGGACTCTTCTACCTGGTGGCTTGGTAGCACTGCTTGCACTTCCCCTTTTGCTATCTGGTTGGTCTCACCTAGGCACTGTGTTGATGGCTCTATTGGCTTCGTTAGATGGTTTCCGTCGTTTCTCTGTTGGTATTATTGTCCCTCTCGTGGGCGCTGCTCTTGCTACTATTATCTCAACTTTCTCTGTGTATATTTTCTGGTTGAGTCTTTAGTTGCTCGCATGGTTGTTTCTCTAGTTGATTGGTTGGTGATTCTTTGTGGTTTGCAGGTTGCGATCACAACGAACCCTGTTTTGAGCTTCACTCGGCACTGGGT
>Ga0068628_1000182_pt1 | contig 17753 bp, 20 predicted proteins | sample InSIn2gowninarea_FD_77431 | JGI IMG/M metagenome (GOLD analysis project Ga0068628, IMG submission 77431) | Clean room microbial communities from NASA Spacecraft Assembly Facility at Jet Propulsion Laboratory, Pasadena, California, USA -... ... | reverse complement strand
GTTACAAAGCGAAGTATTTGCTCAATTTCGAGACTTAAGCGATCGCCCAGTTTCTTTAAAAGATTACTTCGCCGACGAGCAAGTGCAAGCTTATTTAGAAGCTTTACCCACAGAAATAGAAGCTACCAATGAATGGGAGGCCGTAACGCCGGAGCGTACTTCTAATCAAGCGATCGCCTCTAGGCAAGCAAAAGTTGCTGAAAATCAGGCGATCGCTGATACTCGTATAAGTTCAAGAGAGGGCAGCCCCCAAGGAGCGATCGCTTTAGCTACTCGTAATGATGTAGACACTAATACCATCGTGCATATCAAGCCTAAGCAAAGGGCAAAAAAACGCCATCGTCGTTTTTCCGGCGGTATTTTTCAAAATGCTAAATTAACCCGCTTAGTTATGCTTGCCATAATTGGTTTGGGCGGATTATTATTTTTAGGCTTTGTCGCAACCAAAACTTATAGTTGGATACAAAGTAGAACGAAGGAACCACAAAAGTTAGCAGGGGAACAACCGTTACTAAAGTTAAACGAACCACTATTCGATTTAACCGAATCAGTGGAAACACCCCCCGCCGATGGTTTATTAACGACGGCAACAGCCGAGCAAGTTATTCAAGACTGGCTATCTATAAAAGCTGTAGCCTTTGGTACTACTCATGCCACTGAACAATTGGCGCAAATATTAATAAATCCAACTTTGTCACAGTGGCAAAAACGAGTTGATAGCGACAAAGTAGCGAATCGTTATCGCGAGTACAAACATACTTTGACGATAGATGCGGTGAAAACTGATGAGAAAAATCGCGATCGCGCGATCGTGACGGCAACGATTAACGAAATGGCTCAAGTGTATAAAGACGGGCAGCTAAGTAAAAGTTTGTCTTATGACGAGAAATTGCAAGTAAATTACGATTTAGTCCGGCAAGCTAATCAATGGCGAATTCGGGAAATGGTAGTTTTGAAGTAGCCCAAGTAGTAAGATCGATATTAGCTAATAAATATTTACTAATTTATCGGGAGATTACTGTGGTTGAACCCTTGTTAGATGGAATGGTTTTAGGATTAATAGCTATAACTCTAGCGGGCTTATTTTTTGCCGCTTACAAACAATACAAGCGCGGCAAGCAACTAGGTCTATAGAGCTACTGATTGCCCTTCTCCGAGGGGGAAGGGCAATAAAAAGTCACGGCGGTATGACCGTAAATTTTTTGCCGACAAATTTCTAAATTCATTACCTGGGGTAACTCAAAGTTGGGCGAATGTTCTACCGCAAGTTCGCCATCAGGATGTAAAAGTTTGTCAGATGCGACTTCTTCCAATACTGGTTTATACAAGTTACTGGCATAGGGCGGATCGAAGTATATTCGGTCAAATTGCTGCCCCGCAAGGGATTTCAAACGCTGTACTACATCTCCCCGCAATACTTTAAAGCTTTGGTTTTTGGCTATTTGCTGCAAATTCTGCCCAATAAGAGCGCAAGCACGGCTAGACTGTTCGATACAAGTTACATTTGCCCCTCGTTGCAAAGCTTCCGCACTCATAGCACCACTCCCCGCACACAAATCTAGCCAAGAGCAATTCTCTATATTGCCTTGCCAAATATTAAACACCGCCGAGCGTACCCGCGAACTCGTAGGGCGAGTATCAAGTCCTGGTAAAGTTTTTAGTTGATGATTGCCGGAAATTCTCAAGTTCATAGCTTAAGCGGGAATTTTAGCGTTTACTTGCGCCACAAAGTTTGCTAACATCTGCAACCCCGTTGTAGAAGATTTTTCGGGGTGAAATTGTACCGCCAGCAAATTATCTTGAGCGATCGCGGCGGTGACAGTTTGTGTGCCGTGAGTGACCGTTGCCGCGCGCACGGAGGCATCTATGGGATCGACGTAGTAGGAATGAACAAAATACACCCATTCATTGCCTTGCAGCCCTTGCCACATTCCGCATTTTGGTTGAGTAATTTCTAATTGATTCCAACCCATGTGAGGGATAGTTATTCCTGGTTCGTTGACAAACCGCCGCACCATACCGGGAATAATGCCTAAGCCAGGTTCTTTGCCTTCTTCGCTACCGTCAAATAACATTTGCAAACCGAGACAAATGCCTAAAAATGGCTTACCACTAGCAATTATTTTTTTTATGGGGGCTTCTAAACCACGCGATCGCAAATGTTGTACCGCCGGATCGAAAGATCCGACTCCGGGTAAAACGATCGCGTCGGCTTGCTCTAATTCCCGCGTCGAATCAGTAATTTTTAGTTTTGCTCCGGCTTTCTCTAAGCCTTTGCAAGCAGAGTGCAAATTGCCCATGCCATAATCTATAATCGCTATTTCTGTCATTTTTTTACCCATTGACCCATTTATATTTTAAGCTCACGCGATCGCTACTTAATATGAGTAGAAAAATACTATTCACTTCTTTTACTACTCGGCTGCCGCATCAAAAATCTAATTCCTCAGACGACTTATTGCAAGAAATCCGAAAAGTGCGCGATCGCGATTCATTTTTAAGGCAATTACCTGTAGATACTGAGCTTGCAAGTAGTTTAACGACCGCCAAAATCGTCGAACTTCAACCTGATATCATTATTTGTTGTGGTATGGCCGAAAGCCGCAGTCAATTAACTATCGAAGCTAAGGCAAGCGCTGAAGATGAGGTATTAAATACTCAAGTAAATTTGTTCCAGCTAATAGCTGGTATTGATGGGGTTGAAATTAGTTACGATGCGGGTAAATTTGTCTGCGAAGGGCTTTACTACTCAATATTGAAGTATTTACAAAATTCGCAACTGTCTAGTCGTTGTATATTTATTCACGTCCCAATTCTCAGTCAGGATAATTTGGCTGAAATTAAAAATAGTTTCCTTGCAGTTGCTCAACGATTAACCATTGTCTAAATTTCTTCATGTTTCCATTCTTATTAGCTCAAGCCGCGCCTCAAGAAATAGTCCAGGTTCAACAAGTGCGCGAGTTACCAGGCTCATTAGATCGAGTGCTGGTATTTAATAGCAATAGCCCCGAATTAGTCCAAAAAGCAGGTATTTTACTTTCAACATTTCCGCCAGAAGGGAAAAAAGTGAAGGCGGCGCATCTGAATTTTCCCTTGCAAGGAAGGTTTGATATTTTTGCCCACCATGTAGCTAAACCACCTACCGCAAACTATTTGCGATCACTTTATTTAGGTATACTTCTCCACAACCCTACGGCTAAACCCGTGCAAGTAAATATCTTGCAGGCAGCAACTTATCTTAGTCAACCTGACGCACCGTTTAAAGAATTACCTGCTTTAGCGGACAATCCGTTAAGTAGAATATTTGCAGGACCCGGCGATCGCGTTACCAATGCCATACTCAGAGGACAAAGGCAAACTAGCATACCCGCCTACATTGTAATTCCACCTCACAGAAGCCAACTTTTACTTAATTTACCGATTCCGGTAAAGTCTCTAGATCCGCCAATTAATGGGCGATCGGTACTCATGCGACTGCAAAGCCGCCGCCCCCTCTACGCCGCTAGTTTAGCTATGTATGCGCCTTTGGGGGCAAATGGACAAGAAATAGCGCCGACTTTGGTACAATGGCAAAAATTATTAATTACTGGTAGTTTAGTTTCGCCACGCGATCGCGCTCCCACGCCACCAGAGCAAATTACTAAAAAAGTTATTTATGGACGGGTAGCTGGGGTAGCCCAAGGTTCGCAATGGACAGCCCAAATAGTGGATCGTCTAAATGCACCTTACTTAACTATTCCGCGATCGCGTCAAGCATTTTCTTACGGTTTGAGTACCTTACCTTTAGGCAAATTGGGTACAAATCAAGTGCAAAGTGCGCCATTGCTTGCACGTTATCCAGACACCGCTTACAACGCTCATGGCAACTACGGCATTCAGTACAATCTCAACTTACCTTTGCACAACAATACTAGGACTTCTCAAACCGTTACGGTATCATTGCAAACGCCGATTAAAGAAGACAAGTTGAGTAAAAGCGGATTGCGTTTTTTTAGTTTGCCAGCTAAACAAGTTTTCTTTCGGGGGACAGTAAAAGTCGCTTACAAGGACGATCGCGGCTTGCCACAAACACGCTACCTTCATTTAGTTCAAAAACGCGGTCAGCAGGGCGTACCCTTAGTAAGACTCAATATGAAACCGCAAGACACGCGGCTAGTGCAGGTAAACTTTCTCTATCCTCCCGATGCTACACCACCGCAAGTTTTAACGATCGCAACTTTGGGTCAACTAACAACCAAGAAATGAAGAAGCGTATTTTCAACAATTCTCGTTTAATTGCAGCATTGCCTTACATTAGTTTATTGGTTTGGCTAGTTCCTTTACTAGTTTTCAACCATCAACAGCAAAGCTTGATTGCTCATGATGAAGGAATTTATGCTTGGCGAGCAAGATGGATTGTAGAATACAGTGACTGGCTCAATCCGGCGATTATTCATTACGGTAAAACTCCGGGAATATATTGGTTAATTGCGAGTTCTTTCTCCTTGTTTGGGATTAGTGAAATAACAGCTAGATTGCCAAGTATGGTTTTTAGTATTATTAGCGCTTTACTAATCTATGAAATTGGCAAAATCATTATTAACAAACAAGTCGGCTGGTTAGCAGCAGCTATTTTGAGCATTGAGTTTTTTTGGTTGCAATATAGTCGGATGTCTGTACCAGATATCCCTTTAGCTAGTTTTGTCTTACTAGGTATTTGCTGCTTATTAAAAGCTGAATTACATCCTAAAACTAGATTGCTTTGGGGGTTTGGCGTTGGGCTAAGTTTTGGTTTGGGCTTTTTAATTAGAAGCTACATGGTTTTTTTACCAATGCTAGCTTTAATGCCTTACCTAATTTGGGAACATCGCCGTCACCGTCACCTAACTAATCCGGCAATATATTTAGGTTTACTAGTAGGTTTACTCCCGACAATTTATTGGCTTTTTACAAGTTGGGCTTATTATCGGACAACCAAGTTTACAGAAATGTTTGACTTTATCGTTCATCTAAACTCAGAAGAACGTAACGGTAACAGCATCTTTTATTATGTTTGGAATATCCCTGCTAAAGCTTTTCCTTGGGCTTTTATGGCATTATTTGGCTTAAAAATTGCTTTAACTAACCCGATTCCTCGTTACCAGTTGCTATTAGCAGGATTTCCCATAATTTTATTTATTGAAATTAGTTTATTTTCAACTCGGATACCTCATTATGCCCTTACTCTTTATCCATTTATCGCTTTACTCGCAGCTTTGGCTTTAGATTGGTTAGGTAAAAATTATCAAAATAAAAGTCTACCTCGTACTCTTAGTTACATTATTGGTAGCTTAAGTTGCTTGTTGTTAGTAGCAAGTTTAATTGCGCTTACAGGTGTAGCCATTCCTGTAACTTCAGAGATACAAAAATATGCCGCGATCACATTTGCGTTAGGATTAGGCTGGTTAAGCGTTCCTTTGGTTTGGATTGGGTATCATAAATTCGGGCAGCAATTTTTAACCGCCAAATATTGGGTAGCAGGTTGGTTAATAGCTCCCTGGTTAGCTTTATCTGTAGCGGGGATTACAGGCTTTTTAGGAGATTACAACCCAGAAATTAAAGCCTTTTTGCAACAACCAAGCGTAGCGTCTGTAGTCCAAAATCATCTCATCAACTTTGTAGAAGGTGGCGGCAAAACTGGCGTACTATTGCGTTTTTATACTCCTCACTTGGGAAAAGTAGCAGAAAATGTTTCTGACTTGCCAACAGCTAGTTATGCTTGGGTGAAATCGGAAGTTGCGAGTAAGTCTAATTCGTCTTACAATGCGATCGGTACTATTCGCGATGTGCAGTTAGTCCAAGTAATTAAAACCGTCAATAATCCAATCAAAAAACTACATAGTTTTGGTGAAGGGTTTTGAGAAAATGTTGGAATATGAGCTAGAAACTGCCACACATAAAACTCTCTCTAAATCCTCTTTCACTTCGACATATTCAGTGGCTAAAGAGAGACTTTACAATATTTCCCCCTTTTTTAAGGGGGTTAGGGGGGATCTAAATCGTTGGCTACTTACTCAAAATCTTTTAAATCATCTTCCAAAACCAGAACTTGCTTTTTTAGAGGTTTTGTTTTTAGATTTGGATTTATTAACTTCAGCTACAGCTTCCTCAAATAAGTTGTTTAAATGTATTGGTACGCTGGCAGTTTCCGGTAATTCTGGCTCTAAAGGTTTGTTAAATTTTTCTTGTAAAAGTGTCGGTAGTTGTTCAATTTTAAAACCTGGAATTTCTAACAACTGTCGCAATATTTTTTCTAATTGCTGAGGGTATTGTTGAGTTAAACGCTGCCAAATAAACACATTGATAGTGGGGTTTTCTAAATAATAACGAATAAGTTTTTCCGCCCCTTCAACACTCTGCCAGTCTTGGGCTTCAAGAATAGTTTTAAACTTACTATAAGTAGGTAAAAACATCTGACCCCAACGCGGATGAGATAAAGATGTTACTTGTTCCGCTTTCTTTAATTCGGCAGGCAATTCTATTTTAGGCGTTACCATTTTCGTTGGGCTTTTTTGATCGAATAGTTGGGCTACAACTTTCGCATCTGCTCCAGATTCCTTAGCGGCGGCGGCAATTTCTGTTTCATCCATTCCCGCATCCTGGGCTAATTGGGCTAATGATTTAGTATCATCAATACCTGCGTTGCTCAGGTTTTGTTTCATTAATATATCCTGAAACTCAGCAACTTTTTTATTAAGTTGATATCCCGGCATTGTCACTTCATCGCTGCCGAAAAATTCGATAAATTGTTGATGATATTGGGCTACCGATTGCCAAGCTTGTTGTAATAATTCTGGCGCATCGCCATAAAGAGAATGTTTGTAATTGTCTTTAAAGTTACCAATTGCTACAGCTAGTTTTGGCTTACCTAGTTTTCCCAGCATTGTACAAGCACTAAAGAATGTCCAGTAATCGGTAATCGGGGCAATTTGAGCTAGTAGAATATCCCCTTCTTTGCAACGCGACAATTCTTTAATAGTTTGAGGATTATTCGGCTTAACAATATAGTTTTTAGTCGTGAGCCAGTTTTGAAGTTGAAAACCATCGCTCAAAACTTCGACTACCGCAAATAAACCCATAAAACTGCGTCGCCAGTTGATTAGTAGTTCGCGATCGCTCTTTGTCAAATCTGGCTGACTCTCAATAAATAAATCTATAGGAGTTTTGTCGCCAACTTTACCCTCGGTAAGAAAAGTATCAACAATCAAGTCTTGCTGATTATCTCCATGCTTGCGTCGCGACTGCTCGGCGGCATAAATTTCTAGGGCTGTTGCTAATTCTCCTTCCGCATCCAAAACAAAATCTACTAAGGCTTGTTTTAATTGGTGCGACTTCTCTAATATTTCATCCACAACTGATTCTCACTGCACGTCATTTATCTAGGGTAAAGGTTTTCTCACCTAGGGCTTCAATTAACAATGATTCTCAATAAGCTTCGCTTGTTGACACTTGCTCCAAAAATTTATTAGAATTAGCAACTACAAAGCTTTCTTGAGAATGTCGTTATGACTGTTTACACGGCTGGCTCCCTAAAAGCAGAACTCCACGATCGCGGCTGGCGGTTAACTCCTCAAAGAGAAACTATACTGCACGTTTTTCAAGAACTCCCAGAAGGAGAACATCTCAGCGCCGAGGATCTGTACCATCAATTAGAAACTAAAGATCAAGCGAAAGGCATTAGCCTCTCTACCATCTATCGAACTTTGAAGTTGATGGCGAGGATGGGCATTTTGCGCGAACTAGAGTTAGGGGAAGGGCATAAACATTATGAAATCAACCAACCTTATCCCCACCACCACCATCATTTGATTTGCGTTCGGTGTAATAAAACCATTGAATTTAAAAATGATTCAATTCTAAAAGTAGGTAGTAAGACGGCGGAAAAAGAAGGTTATCACTTGCTAGACTGTCAGTTGGCAATTCATGCAGTGTGTCCCGCCTGTCAGAGGGCATTAATGCCTTTGTAGGTAGCCGGTTTACTCTGCTTGGACTCGTTCGGTATTACCTGCTTTTACCCACCCTTCTAAATCGCTATCGGCTAAACGGACGTGTTGCCATTTTTCGTCTTGGCTTTGTTCCAAAACTACGATTTTTTGATTGTAATCCAAGCTGCCAATACGTTCTGATTCTAAATTTGGTTCAGCACGAATAGTTAAGCCTTGCTCCCAGGTAACGCGCGCGGGATAACTACCAGAAGCTAAAGGTGAAGGGGTACTACTAGCAGGACTTGGTTTATTGGCGGTAGGAGCAGGAGTTTTAGGTTTAGTTATATTTGCCGCTTTTTTGACAGCGCTGCTGTCGTTGGCAAAGATTGGCTTAGGGGGCGGCGATGAGGAGCGGTTGATAAATATTAAAGCCAAAGCCACACTGCCACTAATTAGTAAAGTAATCGCTAATATCACTCCTAAGACTAATTTAACCAAACCTGATGACCACTTCATTGTTACTACCTCCTGCAATCAAGGGTCAATATTACTATAATTACGGCAATTGTCGCCCAATGCGATCGCTTAACGAACTGTGTTTTGATGCTAAACGCGCTTTACCTGCTTTTGCCCATTCTTGTAAAAATTGAATTTGCTCGGTAGCAGTCCGCGCTAAGGGGATAATTTGACTGGCGGCTTCTAAAATGTCGTCGCTAGTAAAGTCGCGGTTTTGGCTAAAACCAATGTGCATGGCTTCGACTAAAGTTTGCTCAATTTCCGCACCGGAAAAGTCGGGAGTTTCATAAGCTAGGCGCTGCAAATCGTAGCTTTTTAAATTGTGCGATCGCAATCTTGATAAATGGACTGTAAAAATTTCTTGTCTTTCATCTTGACTAGGTAAGCCAACAAAAAATATTTCATCAAACCGTCCCTTGCGTAACATTTCCGGCGGCAGCAATTGAATATCGTTTGCTGTAGCCACGACAAACACTGGAGATGTCTTTTCTGCCAGCCAAGTGATAAACGTGCCAAAGACGCGGCTAGTAGTCCCAGCATCGCCCTTACTACCTAGTCCTGAAAATGCTTTATCAATTTCATCAATCCACAAAATGCAAGGGGCTAGGGCTTCGGCTACCTGGATCATTTGGCGAGTGCGAGACTCTGATTCGCCTACAAGCCCCGCAAACAAACGCCCTACATCTAACCGCAATAGCGGCAAATGCCAATGATGAGCGATCGCTTTGGCGGTAAGGGACTTGCCCGTACCTTGAATTCCTACCAACAGCAGCCCGCGCGGGTAGGGTAAACCGTAAGCTCTGGCTTTTTCCGTAAATCCACCACCCCGCCGCAGCAACCAGTCTTTAAGGTTGTCTAAACCGCCGATATCAGAGATCCTTTCGGTGGTGGGGTAAAAGTCTAATATTTGGGTTTGGCGGATAGTTTGGCGCTTTTCTTCTAAAACCAATTCCACATCTTCCGGCTGTAACTCTCCGTGAGTTGCGATCGCTCTTGCAAGTACTCGGCGAATCCGCTCCATTGATAGCCCTTGACAAGAGCGGACTAATTCATCTAAAAATTTTGTACCGACCGATTGCCCTGTAGCCACTAATAAGCGCTCAATTTCTATTTTAATTTCTGGGGGCGCAGGTAAAGGAAACTCTAACACCGTCAGCACTTCACTCAAATCTTCAGGAATGGCAAGTTTTGGCGAGAGAATGACTAAGTTTTTTGGCTGAGACTTTAATAATTTGGCTAAATTGCGGAGTTTGCGCGACACCGAAACATCTTCTAAAAAGCGGTGAAAGTCGCGCAAGACAAAAACGGCGGCGGCGCTGGCGGGGAGCTTTTCGACAAATTCCAAGGCTTGTACGGGATTGCGCCGACCAAATCCTGCATCGTTAGGATTTCCCTGGTAGCCGTCTACAAAGTCCCAAGTATATACCGTTCGATTGCCTTGCTTTTGTGATTCTTCTTTAATTGCTACTTCTACTCGCTCCTCCTCGTAGGTGGGAATGTAAATCAAAGGATAACGAGCGCGTAGGAGTAGTTCAAATTCGTTGCGGAAGCTCATTTTAGGGTATTTGCTTTTTTAATGCTTCCAATGAAGCCCAACGGCGATCGCCTATTTTTTCGGTAGCGCTAGTATCGGCGGGTATCCCTGCACAGTCGCTCTCGCATAGTTGTTTTTGGGGCATTTCCAAACACAATTGCTCGTATAGCCACTCCCCCGGATTAAAATAGCCTTGAGGCGAGAGAACTTCGATCAGATCTTCTACCGCAACTTCCTTATCTATTGCCCCTTCGTAGGGAAGACTAGCGCTTTCATCCAACCAAATCATTTCCGAGGTATCGACAATTAATCGATGGTTGTATTGCTGCAAGCAACGATGACAAGTCAGGGTAATAATTGTTTCCGCTTTACCCGATACTTCTAGATAATTTCCTTGATGTTGAACTTTGACCTGACCGCGCACCGGAGTTAAGGTTTCTAAACCAGAGATAAACTCGTGGACTGGTATTACCTCAGTTCTCTCTGGTGCTTTTGTCAGTTGGGGAATGTAAATTGCCTCCATAGGAAGTTTGCCTTACCCTCAATAAACGCTAACTTTGATTGTGGCAAAAATTAAAGCTGTTTAGCTAAAGTTACTAGCATCACTTTCACTCTTGCGCCGTACGACCAAATGACGGTGCGGCTCTTTACCACGGCTAAAGGTTTCCAATTCTGGATACTCTTGCAAAATCGTGTGAATTTGCCGACGTTCGGCGGAAGATAAAGATTTAATTTCTACTTCTTCCGCCGATGCTCGTACTTGCTCGGCTGCTTCAAGAGCGATCGCCTCTAGCTCTGCTTGCCTTTTAGCTCGGTAGCCGTTCAACTCTACGATATAGAAGCCATGCGGCTCTGTTTGGTTTAAGTTTAATGTGGCATTAGCTAAGTATTGAATGCCATCTAAAACTGTACCGCGATCGCCTGTCAAGGTTTCTATCTGTTTGGGACTAAGGTTTGTCTCATCAATTTTCAACCAGTAGCTATCTACTGGCTCCTCCCCTACTTTGTGTCCGCCAGTATTACTTTCTACTTCGGCTTTCACCTTTGCAGGTATTCCAGCTAATTGCAGCAGCGTTGTTAACCACTGCTGACCCCGCTCCATTGCACTATCAGTCATTTTTAACTCGAAGCTTTTTTCTTAGAACGATTTGGCTCAAAGGGTAGTGATTCCCTATCTTTTGCCTCAGCTACTTTTGCATCGGCTTCGACAATTTTTTGCAGGTTTTCCGGCAAAGGTTCGCGCGAAACGATCGCTGTTTGCAAGGTTTGGAATATATTTGCAATCAGCATATACATCAACACGCCCGCCGGGAGTGGGAAAAATAAAAACATCCCCGAAAAAATAATCGGCGTGATTTTATTTACTGTTTCTTGCTGAGGATTGCCACCTGTCGCACCTTGTCCCGATAAAGTTTGGCTCAAATACAAGCTCAAACCAAAGCCGAGAATCATGCCGACAATATCCCAGTGAATTGTCCCATCATCATCAAAAGCGCCGACTCTGCCCAAGGCATCAATAAACAAAAAGCCTTTATTGCTGGCAAGTCCTGGAATTGTACCTACAATTGTGGCTTCTCCGGGTGCTAGGGCTTCTATGTTGCCATCAGCATCAATTTTTACTCGATCTTCACCTTTAGTCACTTTTAACGTGGGTACAAGGCTACTATCGGGATGCTCGGCTTCTAAGGCTGTTAAAGTTTTACCTTCTACAGTTTGAAATTCAACTTTTGTTTTTTCACCTACGCCCAAGTTATTACCACCAGGCAAAACGGCAATAATCGGAGCATGGACTCCATCAGCGATGTAAATATTTTGGGGTGGAGTTGTAAAAGATTGGGGTTGAACGCGCTCGATTTGTTCTTGGGGCAGAATTTGTAAGTTGACGTTGTAATTGATGTCCGAAAACGGCGAACCTCGTAAAGTTGCAAACAAAGCAAATAGTACGGGCATCTGTACCACTACAGGCAAACAGCCAGCTAAAGGATTGCCAAATTCCTTATAAACACCGCTCATTTCTTCCTGCAATTTCGTCGGATTGTCTTTGTAGCGCTCTTGAAGTTCTTTAACTCGTTTTTGCATCAACGGTTGAGTAACTCTCGTGCGCCGCATATTGCGAATCGATCCGGCGCTTAGAGGATAAAGCGCAAAGCGAATTACTAGCGTTAACGCGACAATTGCTAGTCCATAGCTTGGCACGATCCCGTAGAAAAAATCTAGGATCGGCAGCATCACGTTGTTAGAGAGAAACCCTATACCAAAATCCATTTATGTGAACTTAACCTAAAATATGTTAATTTGTCTGAATTTAATTTATCCGATACTGGTTGAGAAATACGGGTAGCGTTTACCGTATAAGTTTTTTAGTAATGATTGGCTCGTAGAATTTGAGCCAAGCACAAACAACCGACATTAGAGTTTATTTTTCTACAGTTGCACTTACTTTGGGATTTTTGAGGGCGACTTTATCGTTGATATATTCATAAGTCTCTCGAAACTTTGGTAAGGCTCGTAATTCCAAACGGCTACCATCACGCAACGTTAATACCATATCTCCCCAAGCGCCGAGTCCGCGAGGTACTTTGGCTATTTTGACGATTTCTGAATAAATAATATCCGTGCGATCGCGTCCCATCCAACCCCCAGTAATCGTAATCCGGCGGTTGGTAATCCGATAGCGCAGCCACAAAGCCCTCACAATCGCACCTACAGTCAAAGGTAGGGCAACAATTGTTAATCCAACGATTAACCCAAATATCAATTCTCCTACGTGAGGCCCACCTTCGTAGTAAACATCTTCACGAATGCCCATTTATAACCTCTGCTTTTGTCAATAACTGCTCTAATTCTTGCAGAAATTGTTGATAATCGCACTTACTGGTTACAGCTTGAGGTTGTACTACTACAACTAAGCTCCATCCTGGGGTTATTTGCGGTAATAACGACCGAAATATCGCCCGAATTTGCCGCTTAATCCGATTGCGAATTACTGCGTGCTTGCTGACTTTTGTGCTGATAGAAATACCAATACGAGTAGGAAGTGGTACCAATCCCGATGGGGTTTGCAGACGTAAAGCTCTCAACGTTAAATGAGAGCTTTTTAGGCGGTTTCCTTCCCGAAACAGGGTTTGGAAGTCGTGCCGATTTTTGAGTCGATTTACTTTGGGTAAAGCCACTTTATATTTGGCTAAGGTAATTCGCTTTAGGAAACGCTGAGGCGATACCGCCCTTTGCGGCGACGCGCGCTAATCACATTTTGACCATCTGGGTTACGCATCCGCGCGCGAAAGCCAGATGTTCTTTTTCTTTTACGGCAAGTACCGCCTAATGTCCGTTTCATTACTTAGATTCCTTAATGTTAGTCAAAAAGTCACAATCTACTAGGATACCACTAAAATGGCTAAGAAATGCTCACAATCCAAGTACCTACATAACGTAGAAGTGGCACATCGCCAGGAGAGAGAATTTGACAATTGAAATAGTAAGTACCGCCAAAGCCTGGATTTTTGACGTTAGAAAGGACTAACTCTACTTTGCTCCCGGCAGGTACTGGTTCTTGGGGGTAAATTTCTAATGCCCGACTTTCTTTATTCCAAACTACTTCTTTTAGAGGTACTGCTTTACCTTTGATGCGAATTTCAACTTTTTTAGTATCAAAAACGCCTTTGTAGTAGTCGGGATAAGAGACAGAAAATTGAGCTACGGCTAATTTCAACTGTTTTGCTGGAATCCTTAGACGATAGCGATCCCAACCGCCCGCTTGTCCGCCAAAATCTAATCTAAAAGGCAATTGATTCTCGCGCTTGACACCACTAAAAATTGTGAATCCAGGTAAGCTTTGAGCAGATATAAGCGCCGGAAACCCAGCAACTAAACAACTAGTAACAGCTAAGGCAGACAGGAAGCGGCGCATAGATTTTTTTTTGGCAAACATTGGTTTAGAGTAAGTTTTTGTACTTATAATTTACTACTTGCTTAACCAACTTAGACGTAAAAGTTAATAAAAAAGTGCCTCTAACTAGGTGTAAAGGTAGCTAGAGTAGGGCATAAGCGTCTGACGAATAAGTAACGTTAGTTCGGCATTGAGAAATTTTGTTATCAAAGTTGAAAAAAAATGCTTGCCCAAACTGGAGTGAAATAAGCTAAATTATCCAAAACAAAGTTGTAACTAATCCAAAAATGAGCGATCGCCAGAGCAAACTAAAGATGAAATTATAAAAAATTATAATGGCAAAGATTTCTAAGTTAGATATAGACCTAAGATGGGCAAAATGTGCAGCTTTTAGACAAAATAAGAAAACTGTTGCTCCATGCGTGTCTCTAGGCTATTGCGAGTTTAATTAGTCAAAGGCACAAAATATTGCTGCCACTGCCAGAAAGTCGGTGATTATAAAAATTTAACCTAATTTAACCCTGGCAAAAAACAAGTTTTCCCGATTTTAAGGAGATGAGATGAGAATAGCGGTTGCCAAAGAAATTGAAGTCGGCGAACGTCGCGTTGCTTTAATACCTGAAACAGTAGGGCGATTGGTGAAAAAAGGTTTAGAAGTATGGGTAGAAACGGGCGCTGGCGATCGCTCTTTTTTTACTGATGAGGCTTATGAAGCAGCAGGGGCAAAGGTTGTAGCCGATAGTGCAGCTATTTGGGGCGAGGCGGATATTTTGCTCAAAGTCGGCTTACCCCAAGAGAGGGAAGATGGGCGACAAGAAATCGATTTACTCAAAGAAGGCGCAGTATTAATTGCTTTTCTCAACCCTTTGGGAGCGCCGGAAATTGCTCAAAAGTTAGCCGAAAAAAAAGTTACAGCTTTTGCCATTGAACTAATACCGCGTAGCAGTAGAGCGCAAAGTATGGACGCTTTATCGTCGCAAGCATCGGTAGCGGGTTACAAGTCGGTACTTATAGCGGCGGCGGCTTTACCTAAGTATTTTCCAATGCTGACAACGGCGGCAGGAACGATCGCCCCAGCGAAAGTATTTATTATGGGAGCAGGGGTAGCTGGGTTGCAAGCGATCGCTACAGCGCGCAGATTAGGAGCAGTAGTAGAGGCTTTTGATATTCGTCCCGCCGTCAAGGAAGAAGTGCAGAGCTTGGGAGCAAAGTTTGTCGAAGTGAAGCTAGAGGAAGAAACGGTAGCCGCAGGGGGTTATGCTAAGGAAATATCCGCCGATGCTAGACAACGCACTCAAGAAGTAGTCGCTGAACACATCAAGCAATCAGATGTTGTCATTACAACGGCTCAAGTCCAGGGTAAAAAAGCCCCGCTACTTGTAACCGAGGAAATGGTAGCGCAAATGAAGCCGGGATCTGTAATTGTTGATTTGGCGGCGGAACAAGGTGGAAATTGCGCCCGTACTGAGCCAGGAAAAGACGTACAGTGGCACGGAGTGACAATTATTGGCACGATTAATTTACCTTCTTCCATGCCTGTCCATGCCAGCCAAATGTATTCTAAAAACTTGGCTACTTTGGTGCAGTATTTAGTCAAAGACAACGCTCTCAACCTTGATTTTGCGGATGATATAGTTGACTCTGCTTGCATTACCCATGGGGGAGAAATTCGTAACCAAAGAGTCCGCGATGCTTTAACAGCTACTAGTGCAACTGTAGGCAATTAGTTTTTAATTAGGAGAATTTCAACTATGACTGAAGCATTAATTGCTGCGTTGTTCGTATTTGTTTTAGCATCTTTTGTTGGCTTTGAAGTAATCAATAAAGTACCGCCAACTCTGCATACTCCTTTGATGTCTGGAGCTAACGCTATTTCGGGAATTGCCGTCATTGGGGCGTTAGTTGTCTCTGGGAGTAGAGACTTAAATATCAGTGTGATTTTGGGATTGATTGCGGTGGTACTAGCAACAATTAACGTAGTAGGTGGCTTTTTAGTTACCGACCGGATGTTGCAAATGTTTAAAAAGAAGGAGATTAAAGCATAGTGAGCGATTTTTTGCCAACAGGGATACAGCTAACTTATTTAGTTGCGGTGTCTTTATTTATCATCGGTTTAAAACAACTAGGATCTCCTGCTACCGCTCGTAATGGTAACTTGTTAGCTTCGGGCGGAATGTTGCTGGCGGTAGCGGCAACTTTGCTCGATCGGCAAGTATTGAATTATGAGATGATTTTGGTAGGTTTAGCGATTGGTTCGCTCATAGGTGCGATCGCAGCCCAAAGAGTCGCTATGACCGAAATGCCCCAAATGGTAGGTTTATTGAACGGTTTGGGGGGGTTGGCTTCGGCGCTGGTAGCGGTAGCGGAGTTTTGGCGGCTAATTGGCAATGGCGAAGCTATAAGCTTGGATGCCAATATTTCCATGCTGCTAGATGTATTTATTGGTGGTGTCACTTTTACTGGCAGTATGGTAGCTTTTGCGAAGTTGCAAGGCTTGATTAGCGGTTCGCCAATTACTTTTCCCTTGCAGCAACCAGTGAATATTTTGTTGCTGATTGGATTTGTAGTAGGTAGCGGTTACTTATTGGTAACGCCAGAAAATGTACCTTTATTTCTCGGTGTAGTTGCCCTATCGTTGCTGCTAGGCGTATTGTTTGTTATTCCTATTGGTGGCGGCGATATGCCTGTAGTAATTTCGCTGTTGAACTCCTTATCGGGAGTAGCAGCAAGCGCGGCGGGCTTTGTGGTTATGAACAATATGCTAATTGTCGCTGGCGCACTGGTAGGCGCGTCTGGGTTGATTTTGACTCAGATTATGTGTAAGGCGATGAATCGCTCGTTATTTAGCGTCTTATTCGGCGCTTTTGGTGGCGGAGGAGCAGCAAGCGGTGGTTCAGGCGCAACAGCAACCGATAAAAATGTCCGCAGTATCGATCCTGAAGAAGGCGCAATGATGCTGGGTTATGCTCGTTCCGTCGTAATTGTTCCCGGCTACGGTATGGCAGTGGCTCAGGCACAGCATAGCGTGCGCGAACTCGCCGATCAACTAGAGCGGATGGGTGTAGATGTCAAATATGCAATTCACCCTGTTGCGGGGCGGATGCCGGGGCATATGAACGTATTACTAGCTGAGGCAAATGTCCCTTATCCTCAGTTATCGGATATGGATGATATCAATCCTCAGTTTGAGCAAACTGACGTAGCTTTAGTAATTGGCGCAAATGATGTAGTCAATCCCGCCGCGCGTCACGACACCGCTAGTCCAATTTATGGAATGCCAATTTTGGAAGTAGATAAAGCTAAACAAACAATTGTAATTAAGCGCGGTATGAGTGCGGGTTTTGCTGGTGTAGATAATGAATTGTTCTACAAAGACAAAACTACAATGCTGTTTGGCAGCGCGAAAGATATGGTAGCAAAGCTAGTAGCTGAAGTGAAGCAATTGTAAGCGAGACAAATTAAGTCAGATTATAAATGCTGGCGATAGCATAAAGACAGTTTACTTGTAGAGTTTGAGGCTCAATTAAGTAAGCTGTTTTCTTGTATTTAAAGATAGAAAGATAGTTTGATTTAATATATTAAACACAACCTGCATCTTTGTCGGGGCGAAGCGCTCCTAGTAAAGTAGATACAAATACGCACCGTTTGATACCACTAGTCTCATTACGAACGTTAAGGGTAATTTTTCCAAGTGGTGCAACACTACCATCGAATTTAAATCCTATTGGGTAGAAAGTAGCAGGAGTTGCAGTAAAGCTGCTATAGGTTGTGTTGATAGCTAGTACCTTAGAGTCGCTACTAAGAGGCTGCCAATTTGTAGCTGTGGCGCAACTCAAAGTACCACCTTCCGGTAATCGACTTACAGACCACT
>Ga0068628_1000181_pt1 | contig 17763 bp, 20 predicted proteins | sample InSIn2gowninarea_FD_77431 | JGI IMG/M metagenome (GOLD analysis project Ga0068628, IMG submission 77431) | Clean room microbial communities from NASA Spacecraft Assembly Facility at Jet Propulsion Laboratory, Pasadena, California, USA -... ... | reverse complement strand
GCGAATACTGTATCTAGCAAGCAAAGAAAAGCAGAGGGAAAAGTCCACCAGCGCCGCGCTGTACCGTGCAGAAAAGCAAAAGCAACAGGAAAGGACAAGGTCGACTAAAGCGATTAGAAAGCATATGGGTAAGTCAGAACATCAAAATTTTCAACAGGGAAGATGAAGGGGAAGAAAGAGGAGGCGGAAGCGAGTTAGACGCCATGAGCCACAACTAAGAACTCTGTGGCAACAGCAGAGGGGCAATGAACCTCAAATCCCAGTCTCTAGGATCGGATCCGAGTTCAGACAGAGGTCTGTCTTTGGCCCGGAGTAGGTCGTAGGCTGAGACGTTGGTGCGCTCGATCCAGGCTGCTGCAAGCTGCAGCTGCGATTCAGCAGCGGGACCCTGGGTTTCGGAGCTATAAGCTTTGTTGTGTGTACTCGGGATCACGACCAGACTACCAGTGTGACGAACTAGAGTCGCAGGAGGGAGACCGCGCATGCGAAGGAGTAGGTGCACAAGGTTGCTGAACGAGTTGCCTTGAGGCCAGTAGTGACTGGGTGCTTCTTCCAAAAGCCAGTCAACTGGACGGTCCGAGTGTTCGTCCGGCGACGAGGCAACAGGCTGCTGAGAGGCTTCGACATTGTTGTCGTTAGCTGTGGTGAGCTGAGCATGAATGTCATCGTTTGAAGAAGGTCCGGCGGGATCGAATGACCTGTATAGCCCAGTCATGCGCTCGACGCAATTGAGTAGGATGACGGCAGCAAGGAAAGTGAGGAAGGACGAAGACTGTTGACGTTGCAGAAGACGGCGTTCGAGCTCGTTCATGACGAATTTGGCTTGCTTCTGACAGTACCTCTCGGCGGCATGCTGCAGCTGCGCATAGATGACTGCGTAGTCGGTGGTGTCTGGCGAGAAGGCCTTGCGGTCCGAGTGGCCCTTGTCTTGTGAAGCAGAACCCTGCTCGGCATGCTCGCCTTGGACAGCTTCCATAACTGGCGGGTGGTTGGGCTCGTAGAAGATGGACCAGATAGGCTCATTGGAGATGAGGATGTTTGTGGCAGCCCAGAGGTTGATGAGTTTTCCCAGAAGGACATCGTTATGATCAACGCTCAGCTCGGTAGCAACCTCGAGAGTGGAGCGCATGAAAATCGAGGGCTCGTGTGAGATGCATTGCATGATGACCATGTGCAGATAGCGCTCCAAAGTAGCTGCTAGCGTGTCCGGATCACGTCTGTAGTTGAGCATAAAGATGAGTGAGGGGGCTGTAGGAGGCGTCATCAGAGCAGGGAAGGTAGCATAGATGTTTGTGTCAGGGAACAGGGTAACCTCGATTCTTCCAGGCAGTTGCATGGGGTCGACACCCTGAAGCGCAGTAAGGACGGTGTGGTGATCCTTGGCTTGGAAGAGCGAAGACGAGTAAAGCGTGAACTCTTCGGCGATGCGAGAGCGGATGCAGGCATTCTTCCACAGTCTTGCGCTCTCGATGTTCTGGCAGGTACCACAAGGAGTGCCTTCGGAGCAGGGCTTCTTCAGCATACGGCAGCGGAGGCACGCGCCCTTCTTGCGCACAGTCTGTACTTCCTTGCGCCTCTCCTCGGTGAATCTTCCACGCACTTTGTTCTTGTTGGCGCGTTGCAGCAAGCCAAACCCGCCTTGATTGACGGTAAATGCTGGTGATTCACCATGGCTTGGAGGGACGCCATCTTGTGCTTCTGGGGGAGGTGGCTGAGAGGATTGTTGCGATAGATGCGAAGGCTGGTCAGAAGGCTGTGCTGGGTGTTGTGCCGGTTGCTGCGCTGAATAGTGTGCTGATTGTTGGACAGTGTGCTGCAATGGTTGGTGTGTTTGGTGGTGTTGTGGTTGTTGGGACTGTTGGCGCTGTTGATATTGCTGAGATTGAGGCTGAGGCGATTGATGAGCAGAAGATTCGTCGAGAGAATTGTTGACGAAGGACGAGTAGTCGTCATGCTGCTGGAGTTGTGGGTCGACTGGTGGGTGTGGGAGTTGGCGCTGTAGAGCAACGTCTGACTCGGCTCTGCGCTTTCTAGACTTGGTGGGCATATGGTGGACCATGTCGGTAGCTGCACTGGCCGTGTGCATCAGAGGCCCGTTGTCCTTGTTCTCTTGATCCATGTGCTGTCGCAACTGGGCTACCAGAGCCTCTTCATGTTGACCGTTGGCCTGGAGCTGGCGAGAGACTTCGGCAAGGGCGTCCAGACCCGAAGGCTCACGACGCGGTATTAGAGGAAGGTCTGCGTCAGAGTGGGGAGTCGAATTGTTCGAGGCCATGTAATTGTCGGCGGGCTGCCACAAAGCGCGGGAACGGTCCTCGTCGGTGATGTTGGGACATTTCTCGAACAAGTGGCGTGTCAAGCTGTCGGGTCTGCCCTTTGGAAACTGCTTTTTGTCAACAAAGGCATATGATAGTAAACAAGTGCATGCTCACCACCTGGCCGCATCTTTTGCAGCTGTGTTCATATCTGTTGCTATGGTCGGCCAACTTGGCGCCTCGCTCGAAGAACTCGAGGATCAAGGCGTTCGGCTTGCGTCCCATGTCTGCGGCTGCGACTAGGGCCGTCACTCCACCAGGGAGAGGGCGGTTCGTCTTATGGAAATTGTTGTCGACTAGCTATCGAGATGACGCGCTACCACAAAGGCGGTCAACGAAGGCGGTGAGTATACAAGTCCAGTCCAAGACACAAGAAGATGGCAACCGAAGCACCAGTTATTAGTTTGATGCTAACCCTCTGTCTGCCTGAAGGCAACGCCAGTGCACGGTCCTCTTCGTCTGGCTATTCTTCGCTCAAACTCCGATGCTCGTCACATGCGACTTCCTGTTGTTGCAGTTTGAATATCATTCCATGCTACCTACAGTTTCGACTTTGCTTGACCTGACTGGGGCTGGCCAAGAGCTTGCACAAATCCGTCAGACATCTGTCCTCTCTTCTCCCGGGGGGTCGCTGCCCGGAGAGCCTCAATCTGTATGTATTCATCTTTCCATCGTTTCAGCTCCTGCAAGAGCCACCCACTGCACTGATCCGCCGTCTCTCCCACACTCTCCATAGGCATCAGATGCCCACCTCCTTGCATCGTAAACTCTTTGACTCTTCCCTTCGCTACACCTCCACTACCGCCCACACCTACTCCTGTGAACTCCAGCTTGTCTGCTATATGTTGTGGTGCCGAAAGATCAGATTCGGTGCCAAACACGTACAAGACCGAAGGACGAAGGTATGGCAGGAGCTTGAAAAGGTGAAAACTTTCGGCTCTGTAGAAGGGTTCTACAGATGCCCCGCTTGTATCCACGTCCGGATGCGTTAATGGGTTGGGTGCCGTGCTCGGAGCAGGATTCGATGGCGTTACGAAGTTGCCTCGCATGAAGGTCATGACTTCCTGGTGTTTCGTCGTCTTGAGTGTGACGGGTATTTCTGTCTTGCTGTCAGGGGAGATGGTGCTACCAGAAACGTCCGCGCCCAGTGCCGGCGGTGTAGAAGATGCCGTTACTTCCGGGTACAGTTTCGTGGGTAAGTCTCGCAGAGCATGTTCCATCCAGCGGTCCAGTACACGTTTATCCCAGGTTTTGAACATGGGCGACTTCTCAAATGCTTTTCGTGCTGCTGCTCGACTGGGCCATCTGTCTCTTCTCCTTGCAGACAATCGGCCCAGCTTGTAAGCGTTTGAATAAGAGCCGCGAATGATCACAGGATCAATCAGTATCAGGGTGCTCAGCAGACGGGGGTGCATCAACGACAGCGCTGTTAGATGCGCTCCTCCCATGCTATGCCCCATGCCGATCAGTGGTTGTGGCATTTGATCGCGGAAGTGGTTGATCATCAAAAACAGATCCCGAGGATGGTCGAACCATGATGCTGTAAAGCATGAGTCGCTGAATCAGAATGATATATGTTATGATAAACTTACGATCATTTCCCAATATATGCTCATTGATCACGCTTGACTGGCCCTGCTGAGCCACATCTGCAATCCAAATACCGCGAATCTTGATGCCACTGGCGCGTAATCTCGAATGCATCTCGTCCCATAAAGGTTCATATAGTTCCTGTGATTGTTCCATGTCAGTGAGTTTTCTTAAGTCTTTTCCCTGGAAAACACTCCAACTACCTTCGGAAACCCATTGGCATGTGCAGCGATGATTGTAACATCGCCCTTTTGTGGTGATAGATTGTCAAGTGGGGTGTATTGCTTGATCGCAAGGTGAAGCGTGTCTTCTTGACTCTCCGCTGTTGCCAGTGGGTACTCTCTGATATACGAGCATGGCAGTGTATGCTCTTGTACTCTGAACGTTGAAGTCGACATCTTTAGCAACTCCGATTGTACGCACACAGACACAGGGAAGAGAGTCAAGTTATTCATCGAGTCGTCGGGGGTTTGACCGAGGTACCCCAGGTTTACCCGAGGCGTCGGTTGTGAACCTTTTCCTCATGACCACCAGTTTCAGCCTTGTCTTCGTCTTCAACTTGACAACCCTGGAAGTTTTCAGGAAGATAAGTTGCGAAACATATAATCAGCGAGCAATATGCGTGGATCAAGGAATTTATACACTGTGAGGTCTTTTGCCCACAGTTCTCACTTTGGACTTTACCTGTCTTGGACCAACAGTAGCTTTAGATTATGAGATGAGCGTTTTCTACTTGCCTTACAATCGATGTTGGAATTCTGGATCATACTACCTCATCAATGAAGCTCTGATTAGTAGGCTCAGGTTCACAATCAGCTTGCACCCATATGGTGACTTATTCTTCTTGTACCACATCGTCTTAATGCCAGCAAACGAGGTCAGCCACATTTGGTACTTTGCATGTTTGTGTCATCCGAGGGCGTTAAGACAATCATGAGCGTGGGAGGGAAATATATAGGAAGGAGAGACAGGCCTTCACATGCAAGTGGAGGCTCAAAGCGGGAATGCGCACAGACCAAGTGGATCGCCGCTTCCCTCGACTCGTCTGACGGTTGCCTTGAGCTTGTCGCATGCCATCTTTCTTCTTCTCTACCACAACAACATCAACTAGAACCATCGCAGCGCCTTGGACTTGTCGCATATCTCTCGTTTCCTCCTCTGAACCACAACATCATCAACCAGAACAACCGAAGCCATGTCGGAACGCAAAGTGCTCCAGAAATACTTCCCTCCGGATTTCGATCCGTCGAAGATGGTCAGGCAGAGAGGACCTAAGAAGACAGGACCACTTCTCCAGACCGTCAGACTCATGGCACCGTACTCAATGAAGTGCACTGCCTGTGGAGAGTTTATGTAAGTTCCTCTCTTTCCCTGTTCTTCTTACCATCCTGCTAACAAACATCGCAGATACAAGGGAAGAAAATTCAACGCGCGCAAAGAAACGACAGACGAAAAGTACTACGCCATCACCATCTACCGCTTCTACATCAAGTGCACCCGTTGCTCTCAGGAAATCACCTTCAAAACAGATCCAAAGAATATGGACTACGAAGCCGAAAAGGGTGCCAAACGCAACTTCGAGCCCTGGAGAGAGGCCAAACTGGCAGAAGAGACGGAAGAAGAGAGATTGGATAGACTGGAGCGCGAAGAGGCTGAGCGTGATGCCATGAAGGAACTCGAGACAAAGACCTTGGACGCGAAGACTGAGATGCAAATCGCTGACGCCTTGGACGAAATCCGTACTCGCAACGCCAGGAATGAACGCGCTGCTAAGGAAGGAGCAGAGGTTACGGTTGTGGACAAAGTCGATAACGAAAGAGAAAGGCAGGAGGCAGAGGATGCTGAAGCAGCGAGGTTGGCTTTTCTGGCAGGCACAGGCGAGAAGGTCAGGAGATTGGTGGAAGATCCTGAACATGAAGGGACTGGTACCACTTCTACGTCAACAATTGCTACAACTACAAGTGCGCCCATGGGTCCTCCGCCCGTTCCAACCTTTACCCGCAAACCCAAAAAGAAGACCGATTTCAGCGCAAAACTGGGTATCAAAAAGAAATCGCTCGTCTGATCATTAACGCCGATGGTGTCGCCTCCGCCTCGATCCCGAGCCAGACCTGACTGATCCATCACCTTGCTCGCTCGTCTGGCTCTGGTGTTCCTCCGCTGCCCTGATGTCGTCTTGCATCTTGCGCTGCGTCATTTCCGGATCATCATTCATTCTTACACGCCTGATTATACGAAAACGCTTACGACCCTCTGACGAATTTGACTTTTTATCTTCATCATCAGTATCGTAGTCTTCTCTTCCGACCACTGAGTTTTGATTGGTGTAGTTGTATCTCACACTTGCAGTGCGTTCTGATGTGGGGTTGCTGTGAGTCTCGGAGAAAGTGTCTGTCTTCGGTGCATCGATGGGAGATATGTTGCTCGATCCTCCATAGGCTGAATCATGGAACTTTGGGCGGGACTCGACGCGCAGGCGACTCAGACCAGGTGTGGGGCGAGCGTGTCTGCTGCTTGTTACAGATGGTCCGCTGCCAGGAATGTTCAAGAGTGGCAGTCCCTGAACTGCTCTGCGCGCGTCCCTGCTTCTGGTTGATGATGTCCTGCTCGGTGTGCCCGAAGATGATGGAACGGTATCTCTGGTGGTGTATGCCACAGCAGCACCCGGACCCTGAGGAGGTGTGGGCCGATTGGGTGAGGGCACGAGTGTTGGCATTGCAGATGGAGGCGGTGATCTTCTGCCCGACTGATGTACAAGCGGGGGAGGCGGCGGCGGCATAGGGGCCTCGGGCAGTACCTCCCCTGATGTGCCCCTGCTCTCACTATCGCCACGTCTCCTGCGAGACCTAGATCCTCCATCATCCAACCTCTGAAGACTGAAAACAGGGCGCCAATTGTGAATCCTCACGCCCAACTGGGTAGAGTACCGACGTTCCTGCCGAGGTTCTGGACGATGGCGAGATGTGTCTTGATGCAGCACAACTTCATCACGTCTCGAGGATGAGGGACGAAGCGCCAGTTGTGAAGAACTTCCAGGCACACGTTCTGTGATCGGTTTTCTGACGTCGTCGCACGGGCAGCCGTCCACGGAGTTATTGCAGAGAGACAGGATCTTTTTGGTCTCCGAGCGGCCATCGGCATGGGTGGTCTTCTCCTTCTTGATCTGACACATGACTGTTGGGCTTCCTGATTCTCTTGAGGGATACTCTGGTCCTTTGGCCAAAAGGTGCTGCCTGGAGCGGCAGCAAGGGTATATGAGAAGCTCAGTAAAGGCTGTACCAAGGGGTATGCTCTACGTGGAAGTAGCTATGGTATCCAAGAAATGCCTGGTGTGTTTGTATTGGTATCCAAAACCGTATATTCCAGTCAAGAAGTGCCTCAGGAGTATCAAGAACAAAGATGGAAAGCTTCGAGTAACAGAGGTTCCAAGTCAAGTGCAAAGGTCTCGTGTTGTATGTATGAGATGTCTCAGAAAGAAGTGTGCCCCACGCGGATCAGGCACAAGTGCAGAGATGTTTCAGTCTGGAGCAAAGATGAAAGAAAGCAGAGTCCAAGAAGTATAGGCAAGTCACAAAAGATGATTCAGAAGCAGAGACACAAACGGACAGGCAGCAAAGGTTTGGAAGCTCGGATACAGCTAAGTATTTTAATGCAATGATCCGCCGTGCAGTGCTGCTTTTGCTACATCATAGGTTGACGGTTGCTAGAAAAGGCAACTATTTCTAGGTTTGGCTGCGTGGAAGGAGTGGGCGTAAGGCTGCAGGACCCCGGCAAAGGCAGACATGCGCCTCCACCAACACCATCATCTTTCTGGCTGCAAAGCCACAGGACACCGCTGCGCTTTTGGGGCTCTCCGATCGTGTACACCCCGGTGTCGACTCCTTCGAAGTTTTGGTGATGTTATTTCGGATTTATTCGCTGTGAAAAGGCTAGAAAAAATTGAGGAGAGCATTGGTAAGAAACGTGACTGCGTGAAGTCTGGTACATGGTGCAGAAAGGTGTTGGTTGTTGCCTGGCCTAGGATTGTCGTCTGCCTTTTTCGCACACTCGTTACCCATCCATCTGCAGCAAGTAGAATGTCCGGAGCAGTCATCTGCGCTTGACGCTTTCCCGACACATTTTGCTAGGGAAACCACTTCGCTCATGGTTTGCAAAAGACGCTAATCAAGAGACCTTGCTCTGGAAGGAATCCGAGAGTATGGTACACACGCGCATCGACACCCGTCATGCGAAGAAGAGACGCGGACACGCATGTGCGATGCAAATGTACACCACCATCATCTCACTGCTTCTCTCATCGTCTGCGCTTTTGTTTCAACCCTGGGTCTTCCGACACCAGCAAAATGCACCATGAGAAAGGTACAAGATACACTACCACTTCCACAGGCGCAGTTTAGCAAAGCCAAAAATCCGGTCATTTGACAATCGGTTGCGGGCTTCGCATGCTTGTGTGGTGTGCAGAAGATGATGATGACAGGAACCAGATGTGTACACACCAAGGTTGTGTCAACGAGTGGGCAGCCGATCCGCACGCGTGGGGGGCATGATCGCCCTCAGCCAGCGGCAGCGGTCCGTTTCGCGTGCGTGCTTGCTTGCTCGTTCTCTCATCCAACCATTTCACTTCTGAGTTCTCGCTTTGCTGGGAATGGTTTTGTTGTTTGATCGTCTTTGCTGCACCAACCAAATCAACTTCATCTCCCATGCAAAGTGCAGCAGAGATGTCAAACAGCTGTACAGCGCTGCGCTGCGCAACAGATAATCATGATCCTTCCGTGATCCTTCCGGCTGGCAGCCTGAGGCTGTGCCGGTCTTTTCTTCCTTAGAAACAAGGATAGAAAGGTAGCTGTACTTTCTGATATCAAAACACAGCCCCAACGTTTCAGCTGTCTACGCAATAGACACGCGGGTGGAGGGGAGTTGACGTTTCGGCCTTGTGGCCCCATAAGGATGATAGGAGGCTGACCTTTCCAACCTGTTTCCTGCAAGCGATGCAAGCGAGGTACCTGGGGCATCCTGCATGTTTGCAGGTGCTTACAACCTGTGGCTGAACGTGACACTGAGTCATATCGTATGAGCCACTTGTGGCTGCTTACCAAAATCACCACAGTCGACGAGAATGAATGGAAGAAGAAATCTGTGAATTGTTGGTCTTTCCGTGTTTCCACCACCGGAAACGGGTCCCCGAGTCGTGTATGGACAAAGTTGAGAAGAAAAGCACGTCTGCGAATCAGATGTTCAAATGACTGCCTGCTCCAGGCAATATATACAGCTCGTGCCAGACGCCAGGCAGCCAGCCCCCAAATTAAAAAGTACTAATTCCGGCCACAACCAACGCCAAATGCCCTGTTGATCCCATGTCTTCTTTCAGTCATAACAGTGGCATAACTCATTCCTCGAAAATCGTAATCATGCTCCAATGGCAGCTTCTGGCAATAGTCTGGACGGTAGTCGCATGATGAAGCCTTCACTCAGGCGTCGCCTGACGGATAGGCCTTGACGAGCGGTACTTTGTAACAACCACATCGAACGCTGTAGATCCTCTGGCCTTAGGAAAAGATCAAAGTTGAGCAGATAGCAGAAACTTATTTCAAGCTTCTTAAGCTCATTTGTGCTTATACCGCCCAAGCGGGCAATTCGTTCTTGCGTCCATTTGTTGTCTTCAAGTGACTTGCTGGCTATTCGGATGGCGGCCAGTGCTAAGCGGTGTACTGTGCGAGGGGTTGCGGGTACCATGGTCTCAACCACACAGAGACGATGTATGTAGGATGCTGCAGCCAAGTAGACACCGGGCGAGTGCGGGCTGAATTTGTGTATACGAAGGAGATAATCGGTGATGGAGAATGGCGGAGCGGCCTTGAGGAAGAAGCGTCGTGAGACAGCTGCAAGCTGCAGGGCGTTGGCTTCGGCAATGTCTGCCTCGTAGTCGGCTGGCGGTGCGATAGGTTCGTCGCGTTTTGCCTCGGGGGCACCAATGTGGTGAACAGGAACGCAATGGTGCGGAGCGAGTGTTGGTGAGCCTTCCAACTCTGGCGTATGGGCAGGCGGTGTCACCGAGTCGGGAGAAGGAGGGTTTGAGCTTTCGGAGATTGTTGCTGGGGCTTTGAACATTTGCCTCTGGTATACGGGAGTGGTGCACGCGACATCTCCGGTAATGTTGGCTAGTGACTGCAGTGCTTGCGCCAGCATCTGGACAGCGGCAACACCTGACACTGAGTAGAGGTCCCAGTTCTCGTCCTTGAGCATCAGCGGCTCGTTGGTCTGTTCCATGTCGACGTGGTAATCGTGCGGAAGACGTCCGCTGTCCTGATTCGGATTCGGTTTGGGTGGTGCTTGTATGCTGGTCGCATCCATATTTACGGATGACAGAGAAGGAAGAAGGAGCGGCCCGGCAGGTGTTTTGGGATAAGCAAAGGAAAATTGCAATAGAGCGTAGTACGGCCGGCGGGTGCTCGGAGATTTGTTTGGGCTGTCCAACTTTCAACCTCCAAGAACGGCACTTCTATGGTCTTGTTTCGGTATGATTATCTGGGTGACTATTAAATAGAAACAGACAGACGGCAGTGTGCACAGGTTGCTCGAAACATCTGAGGGTTGAGTCAAAAAGAGGCTGCTGGGCTACGGGCAGTAATAACAAGATGGAGGGAGATAGCGGGGCACGCATGGCGTGTTTTGCGAACGTGGACGCTGCCCGCATCATGCGCCCGTTGCTCCTAAAAAGCACCCTGATTTGCGCCTAAATATTTCATGTTTCACTTTTGGCTGCCACTTTGACAACCGTTTCATCCTGACTTCCTTTTGGTCCGCTGCTTTTTTCCATTCAAATACATCATATCGTTCTGCTCTAGACAGCGACAATATCAATTTCGTCATTTGTAGCATTGCCTATCTGTGCAACACGCCGGCAACCTGCAAGTCTCTTGTGCCGTTCTGTTCCTGCAGGTATTCGTATAGCTCTCCCGCTTACCGCCTTTGATTGGCCTCGGACCGGTTTAACCGGCGTCTAGTCCGTTCAGGCAGCATCACACGTGAATCCAAACAGTTGTTCATGTCCACGACAGCTGTCGACTGGCTGCCCAACGGTGCTCTTTCCCTCCATCATTTCCCCTCCTCCATAATCCGGTATCAATCTTGCTAGTAGACATACGGAATCAGCTTGTATGGTACCTCCTTCTTGACCTCTTTCCAGTGCTCCCCATACTGTTCATATATCAGCTCATGTCTCCAGAATCTGTCAGATAAAATCGCACCTTCTTTGCCAGATATGTCTCCAACAATGGTATGGCTCTCTGAGAAAAGTCACCAGCAAGGAATAAAAACATGCCTAGGCCCGCCGGAAGGCCGGCGCAAACGATGCTATACCCTGCTCTCCATAGAGAGTAACCTCCATAGTTGATGTTCCGCGCCATCCCGAAAAGTCCCTTGGTACAAAGCTTGCCCTTGTTGGATGGGTTCTGCTTGAATTGCTTGCGCTGCACTTCACTCCACCACTCAGTAAACAACCCGAGGCCATAAAGTCCGGCACCAACCGCGATACTCGGCTGCGTCGTGAACATCGTGAACCAAGAGTCACCAACTGCAGGGCGGTTGGAGGTGACGGCCCAGAGTGTCAGCAGAGTATTGACGGTATTCAGGACAGTATTGTATGCTGCAATCATGGTAGAGAAGCCAGGGTCGAACTTGTTGTCTGCCACTCCAAGGCACCAGTAGATCTGCTTAGCAGCACTGCCAACAGCGAGTCCAAACACGAGGGAGTGATATGGTGAGAGGCCGATTGCAGTAATTGGCGACGTGACTACATTCGGGACGGTTCGACCGCCCAACTTTTCCACGAGTTTCAACCCTACGCCAGATGAAAGGAGATAGTACTGTAGAGGCAGGTCGGCGATTCTCAAGATGGTGAAGATTGCGTTTCCTGCCACACTCACACCCTTCTTGCGAGTCTCCGCAAACCATGCTGGAAGGTCCTGCTGAGTGCTGTCCTTAGCCATTGTATCCTCGGCAGATGCGTCCACGACAGAGCGTCTTGAATGGTCGGGTGCGACGATCGAACGGTCTGGTATTGTATGCCAGAAACAAATGATCAGGAGAGTTCGTTCTTGAGTGATGAACCAAGATCTCGACTCTGATGTCGCTTCCAACTCCTGACGTAGGCCATTTGGCATGCCCCACTCTCAACCATGAGTAGCGCTTCTCTCCAAACTCTTTCTGCTTGCAGGTCCTTCTTAGACACTCATCGCCGCACTTACTTACTGTCTGTAGAGACATTCTTTCCAGCTTAAGTAGAACCGCAACAGGTTCTATGCAAGGTGAGCACGGCGCAAGCCACTATAGGCTCCATTACTTATCGATCCGACCGCGGATCCTCAAGCAATCGACGGGTGACCGAGAAAAAAATAGAGAATGAATAGTAACCACCGAAGGTGACAGATGGCCTGAGATTGCAATGTGGGCGACATGATGTTGCTGTTGGGAGAAGGAATGAAGTCAAGCAGCGCCGCGGCGTACTTGCTTACTTATGCACGTCGGGACAAATCAAGCCCTAAGCACAGAGGTAGCTACGTACTTTGATCGCACCTTCTATAATCCAAGCAGCTGTGAGTACACGACTGATCTCGTGACAGCGACGTATCCATGATAGGACATGGTCTGATGGCTTTCACTGGTCGTTACTCTGACTGAAGCCGACTACAATTTCTCATGGCTCGCGTGTAGTGCTATTTTCGTCGCGGCAAGCAGAACGCGGCATAGTCTCCAGGCAGGATCTTGTCATTGTTGCTGACCCTTGATAGTGGATCATGCGAATGCGCAATATCATCGATGATCGGACACTGGCCAGAGGAGAGCTCAAGGCAAACCGCAGCATATTGCAAATGCCGTTGATTGTATGAGGGTACAACACGAAAGCTACAAGTTCAATTACCCTTCTGGCGCACCTATACGCCTGCTCTGGAAAACAATCAAAGACTAACGACAATCTTCTTTGCACTGACACCTTTCTTAGCAACCTTGAATGCTTCTTCGATACCCTCGAGACCTCTGCCAGCGACCTGGGGCTCCGGAGCTGGCAAGAACGATCTCTCCGCAAGTGCAACTGGCAGGAACTTCTCGTACATCTCGGAACCAAGCTTGTTCGCCATCACTTCTGTCGACCAGACGAACTTATATCCTACGCCGTTCATCAGGCCTTTGAGCTTCCACCCAACAAAGCTGGATCCCATCTTCCACATGATTGCGAGCATGTTTGTTGGGAACTCCTTCATTGGAATATCGTGGCTGGCTTGAGCAACGAACTTCTTGCCCTTGGTTTTGCTGAGGATGTTGATGCAGGCGGCCAGAGATCCGACACCGATTGCGTATGCGCCAGCAGAGATTCTATGTTCGTTGTTCATGGTGGCTACGATGTCTTGCACTACTGTCGGGCTGTTGTAGTCGTATACTTCTGTAGCACCCAGACGCTTCAAATACTCGTGATTCTTGGGTGAAGCGGTCGATATGACTTCGTAGCCGGCGGCCACGGCTAGCTGAATGGCATTGCACCTGTTTGCTTCTTAACGAGGTCAGTCGATTTGATGCATATGGTATCACATACCCAACACTCGTACTTCCTCCCCAGATGATCACGGTTTCTCCAGTTGGCTTCTGCGGTCTAGGAGCTTGGGGCAGCTGAAGACCGAGGAAGTCTTCGAGGAACAATCCACACGCTGCAGTCGCCAAACCTAATGGTATGACCGATGCAGACTCAAAGGACATCCACTCCGGGATCTTGCTTGTAAGGTTTGTTCTCAGAACAGTGTACTCCTGGAAAGCACCTTCGCTGGCCTTGTTGGAGCGCTTGTCGAAACTGACTGCTAAGCCGAGTACGCGATCGCCGACTTTGAGCGTCTTGACTCCCTGTCCGACTTCGACGACTGTACCTGCGCAATCATCGCCAAAGACGAATGGGAGTTTGACTTGAGGTGTGAACATGCTGACAACATTTGGCAGTAGCCAGTCCACCGGGTTGATGGCCACGGCAGCATTCTTGACTACGACTTCGCCTGGTCCAGGTTGAGTGTAAGGTGCTTCTTTGACTTCGAGAGGCGTTCCCTGGGTCACGACCCAAGCGGCTCTGTTTGAAAGCATCATATGAGTTCTTTGAAGGTCAATTATGGTATGTGCGGATAGCTTGTATTAATGCAAATGGGTTCTCACTGCTACTTATCTACCTCTCAAGGCATTCCATTTACCTTGAATGTATCACAATTACACCGTCTCGGCAACCGCATCTAGTTGCAAGTGCGAGCTTGTCAGCAAGTCATGGAGTCATCACTATAGGTACATGATCCTGCTGCTACTAATTATTGGTTGGATTATTACGGGATGTGAGATGGTGATATGCGGAGATAGGCCGAGTAGAAGCTTTTGGTGTGACTCGGGACAATTCGAACCCCGACTCGCATCACACGCTTGATTCTCTTATTAGCCAGCAACATGAGCTTCAAGACATAGAACTAAGCTTTGTTTGGCACTTCTTATTCCGACAGCTAAAATCCGATCGATTCTTTCTCCAGTTATCCACAGGTTCGTCTGTTACGTTGTTATGATAGTCAAGTAAAAACAACGCCAAACAGAGGAGGCAGCGCTCGAAAACATGGTAGACTGGTATATGCAAGTACAAGTGAAACGAGAACATGTTTTTCAGTAGGTAGTGAAATTATTTCGATTGATGTAAGTCACTGTTAGATGTGAGTGGACTGCCGTTGAAACAACAACACTAGAAGTGACGCTCTCCTCGAATGTGATCACTTGCTCACTCTTACCTCGTGTCGCTCACTCACATCTCCTCCAACACCTTCTCCTTTGAGTATAAAAACAGCTCTCCGTCCCTTGACTCTCTTCGACTCTATCAACCACCATCAATCCATCCAAAAGGTAAGCAATCTCGGCGCAGGTTACAAGTTTTGTTTTCTTAATGCTTAACGCCGCCTTTTCCAGTCAAGATGAGCCAGATCAACGAAGATGTGGCCAAAGAGCTGAAGGAGTTGCGCGAGAACAAGGAAGTCATGGCCAAAGAGCTGAAGCAGCTGCACAACAAGGCTGATTGGCTCAACCGTTGCATCAAGATCAAGTTCAATGTCAAGCGCAGAGAGTGTGAGTATATTGCATCATTCAAGAGGAATGGTGGGACTGATATGCTCCAGCATCGCCAAAGAACAAATCCAAGTCAATCGCGATTTTCGATGAACTCCAGTGGAGTGTCTGGAAATTGCTGAAGGAAAGAGACGCCTCGAGAGTGTCCAACATGGCCGTGAAGCAGGAGAAGATCAAGCTTGAACAGGAGAAGATCCAGCTCGAGCAGGAGAAGATCAAACTTCAGAAAAGACTCGAAAGTGTCCAGACCGAGAATCAGGGCCTCCGCATGCTATTGGGCAAACACAGCATCACTATCCCTACTATTACTGCGATGAAGGTTCCTACTGATGACAACCCCGATTTGGAGGAGGCATGAATGCTTGGTGGTTGGGGAAGCAGGAAGGAAAGGATGACAAGACTGTCAAAGGGAGAACAGCGGTATCTATTCGTAGGCAAACACCAGAGAACGCCTCGCTAGAGCCAGAAAGCAGATCCATGGAACTTGAAAATGAAGAGAGCTTTTGAAGAAATCAAAGATTGCCTCCAAGACCGATAACTCTGACTCCACCTAAGTCACCAGCATATGCCAGCCAGTACCTGAGTGGATGCCATGCGAGAACGTTGACGATGTGAGAGGTCTCGAAGGTATGCACGGTCTCGCCAGTCTGAGCGCAAGCAACGTGAATACCCTTGTCGCCATCTTTGTCCATGCCGTGAGCGCCGCAAATATATGTGCCATCGAAGCTGAAAGACAGACAGTGGACGCCACCAGTCATGTTTGATAGAGTGTGTTTGCAGACCCAGTCGGTAGTGTCCCAGAGAGTGACGAGAGAGTCGCCGCCGCCAACTGCGACAAAGTCACCGTTGGGACTATGTTGCACGCTGTATGCGGCGCTGGTGTGTGCATTGAGTGTGTGGAGTAGTGTCTGATGTTGCTTGTCAGTGGTGTGTTGTGTCGAGGTGTAGTAAGTGGCTTACCATGCTTGGCCAGTCCAAGACCTTGACAGTGCCCTCACCAGTGGTAGCAAAAACCTCATTGCCAGAGTTGGAGAAAGCCATCTGGTTTGTCTGGGCACTACCCAGCTTGCGACCCTCCTGCATGATCAGGTCCTCGGTGTTGGCCATGGCTCCCATGCGCACGTCGATTGGCACAATGACATCGTCCCTGCGTCCAGCAACGAGGTGTTGACCAGTCGGACTCCAAGCCAGGAACAGACCACCGTCTCCCAAAGCAATCTCTTTCACAGGTACAGCCTTGTTGTGGGCGCCAGGGCCTACGCGAACGTCCCAGAGCTTGACTGTACCATCGCTTCCTGTCGTCGCAACCTCGCCCTCGCGCACAGGATTCCAGACAATCTTCTCTACGCTTCCAACATGACCCACTAGTTCCTGACTGCTCTTAACATTGGGACGATCGGGGTTCCAGATGCGGACTTTGGAGCCAGAGGTTGTGGCCAGGGCGGCGCCGGTCGACGACCAGGCGAGATGGCGGATGTGTGGAGGGATGCTGCTGGGTCGGGCATTCTCGCTGAAGAGAACGGGCTTTTGGCCTTTGAAGGTTTGCGAGAAGAAGTCCTTCTTGAGCGGGCGACTGCGCGCGGGCGCCGGCATTGTCGTCGACTTTGAGGTACGTGATGCGCGTCGATGCGCCTGCAAACAGAATGGAGCTGCAATCGGCTTCGGTTGTTTGTGATTCTACTGGGTGTGGAATGAGACGGACGCGCGAAAAAATCGAGTAGATGGCGAGCAAATGGCAGAAGAATGGTCGAGTAAACTTGTGGAGCTTGACTTGTTGATGTTCAGTCTTTCTTTCACTGTCAAGCTTCGTCATCGCTGCACCTTTGACTCTATACAATTACAGCTAAATACACAATTTACACTATTTATCGAGACAGATTACTACAATCTTGAGACAAATCCACTCCTGTCCATCTTAACCAGATACTCCTTGGTGATCTCTTCGACCTTTGTGACACCAGCAAGACCCATGGCCAGCCTGATCTCGTCCGAGAGCAGGCGCAAGCACAGCTCGACTCCTGCTTGGCCCTGGTATGCCAATCCCCACAGGACAGGTCTGCCAATCCAGACAAAGTCTGCTCCCAAGGCCAATGCCTTGAACACATCGGTTCCGTGTCGGATGCCGCCGTCGACGTGCACTGGGATCTTACCCTGCACTGCCGCCACCACCTCGGGGAGTGCGTCCAATGTTGCCAATGCGCCGTCTGTTGACATTTGTTAGCAATTATCTTTTCGTAACTCGTAGCGCTTGCACTTACTCAGCTGACGTCCGCCGTGGTTGGATACAACAATGCCGTCGACGCCGTGGTGAACTGCCAGCAAGGCATCCTCGGCAGTAGCAATACCCTTGACCCACACCTGCATCTCATCACCGCACTCCTTCTTCAGCCACTCGATATCTCTTTCCCAGCTTAGTGTTGGGTTGGCTGCATGCGAATGGAAGGTGATGGGTCCCTTTGGCACCACTCTGTTGCCTTCGCTGTCTGTGTATCCAGCCTCGCTACCTCTTCTGCCTCTCTGCTCCGCCTCGGCCTCTGGTTCATTGTCGCCTTGGTTGGCGAAGTTTGGAATCTTGAAGTGTGCGGGTAGCTTGAATTGGTTCCTGATTTCGAGATTGCGGCGACCGAGAATAGATACCGCTGTTCTCCCTTTGACAGTCTTGTCATCCTTTCCTTCCTGCTTCCCCAACCACCAAGCATTCATGCCTCCTCCAAATCGGGGTTGTCAT